>Ga0209373_10000632_pt1 | contig 52651 bp, 44 predicted proteins | sample Higcelweek5metaG_FD_187173 | JGI IMG/M metagenome (GOLD analysis project Ga0209373, IMG submission 187173) | Freshwater pond sediment microbial communities from the University of Edinburgh, under environmental carbon perturbations - High... | ecosystem: Environmental > Aquatic > Freshwater >... | reverse complement strand
GAATAATATCCCGGGCACCCTTGCAATCGTCCCGATCTTGGGAAAGAGTCACCCGTATGGCCCGTGGGGGGCTTGGTTGCAAGGAGGTCAGGATGACGGTTCGTAAGATTTCCGGGATGATGATCGGCGCGGCGCTGCTGGTGGCGCCGGGAGTGGTGTTTGCCGCCGACGCGCCCGCTGCTTTTACCCAGTGCAAAGCCTGTCATAGCGTTGAGGCTGGCAAGCATGGTGTTGGCCCCAGCCTGGCCGGGGTGTTTGGACGCAAGGCCGGGACGTTGGATGGGTTCAAATTCTCCGAGCCGCACATCAAGTCCGGCCTGACCTGGGATGAGCCGACCCTGACCAAATATCTCGCCGATCCGAAAGGCGTGATCCCCGGCAACAAGATGGTGTTTGCCGGTCTCAAGAATCCGGCCGATGTCACCGCTGTGATCGCTTACCTGAAGACCCTGAAGTAATCCGCTGGGAGCCGGAGACGACCTGACCGGCGGGGGGCTGGTCGGGCTGGTTTCCTGGCTCCGGGGGCGACGGCCCAGGTCGTCGCCCCCCCAGACGGGGCGGTTTGGCGACCCCCCTTCCGCAAAAAAGGGACCAACCGGACTCATTTTTGATTGATGGGACTGGGGAGTTTCCGCCGCAAAGGACGCACCCCAGCGAACAGGTTGGCCAAAAACCACTCGATCGGAGGGGTTTTACCCCTACTCTGTGGTCAACCTCGCTCTTGAATTTGTCACACTCATCAGGGATAACCGGTTCCTCGCGCCCCAACATTCTGCGCAATCGGGAGATACCTTTTGATGTTGACCTTCAGCAAGCTGGGCCTGGCCGCCGCCATTGCCCTCGTCGCCGCCCCGTTCGCCGCTTCCGCCGCCGATGCTCCGCCCGCGTTCAACCAGTGCAAGGCCTGTCACAGCGCCGAAGCCGGGAAGAACGGCGTTGGCCCGAGCCTGTTCGGCGTGTATGGCCGCAAGGTCGGTCTGGCCCCGAACTACAAGTACTCTGAAGCTCACCTGAAGTCCGGCCTGACCATCGAAGAGGGGATGCTGACCAAGTATCTCGCCAACCCGAAGGAAGTCATCCCCGGCAACAAGATGTCCTTCGCCGGCCTCAAGAATCCGGCCGATGTCGCGGCGGTGATTGCTTACCTGAAGGCCCTGAAGTAGTCTCTACCTTCGGTTTTTCCGCCAAAGCGCCGCCGCCCCATCCGGGACGGCGGCGTTTTCAGTTATCGGACCGGCCGAATCAGAGATGGATCAGGGTCGGCGCCAACCAGGCAATCAGGGCGAATCCCACCCCAACCACGCCCAGCCCCCCGGCCCCAAGCGCGAGGGCAACCGCGCCGGTCACCGTTGCCGCCGAACAGAGCACGATCGAGATCTGCAACGCCGCCGCACCATATTCATAAAGGTGATAGGCCGCCAAAGCATGATCGCGGGTTTCTTCCGCAACCTTGGCCCGAGCGGCGAGTTCCTTCCGGCCCTCCCCGGTTTCCGGCTCGGAGCGGTAACGCTGAGCCGCCGCCCGCCAGTCCGCCACTTTTTTGTCAAGTGCCACTGTGGCGGACTCCGGCAAGGTCTTCCCCGCCACCACACCTTCGATGGCATCGGCCGCCGTTTCCATCGTCGTCATGCGAATGGTCTTGGCCTGGAAAAACGACCAGAGATTGGAGGCTTCAATATTGGCGGAAATCGAGGTGTTCTGGGCGCTCTTGCCGGCGGCTTCGACAATAGCGAGCGCGGCGGCGAGAATGCTGATCCCGACCGCAATCTTGCGATTAAGCGAGACCTTCTGATGAGCATGCTCACCCTCAGCATGTCCATGCACAGCCTCATGGATTTTTTCGTGGGTTTCGTGGGCTTCCATGGCTACCCTTCACCTTCCCTCGGCCACGCCCGACGCGTGGCCGGTTTTGCTGCGGAAGGTCATACCATGTTCGTGGTTCGCTGTCAGGACAAGCCGGGGCGCCTTCAGGTCCGCCTCGACAATCGTACCGCTCATCTTGCCCACCTCGACGCCCATGCGGCCCAGATCGTGCTGGCCGGCCCCCTCCTCGATGAGACCGGGGAAACGATGATCGGCAGCCTGCTGGTCCTTGATTTCCCCGACCGGGACAGCCTGGACTCTTTTCTTGCCGCCGATCCCTACGCCCAGGCCGGCCTGTTTGCCGAAGTGAGCGTCACCCGCTTCAAACGGGTCCGCCCCTGATTTTCAAAAAGAAAGGGGGCTCCGGGGCCTCGCCCCGGGCGGGTTTGGGCGGCAGCCCAAGCGAAGCAAACCCGCCCACACGTACCCGTGATCAGGATGGGCTTTTTCCTCCCCGATTGGGGGGGGAAGAGCCGCGTCCCAGTCATGCTTGTTTCGCATGGCAGACTCGCACATAATCCCACCGTCCTTTGCGACGAAGAAAGACCCTCCCCCGCTGAGCTTGCCTTGGAGGACGGGAGATAAACATAAAAATTTTGGGAGACTGCCCGCGATGTCCGAGGTTTATTCCGTTCCCGCCGAGCTGGCCAAGTCCGCCTTGATCAACGCAGAGACTTACGCCGCCTGGTACGAGCGTTCGATCCGCGACCCGGAGGGATTCTGGGCCGAGCATGGGCGGCGTCTTGACTGGATCAAGCCTTTTACCCAGGTCCGCGATGTCTCTTTCACCGGCGACGTGCATATCCGCTGGTTCCAGGACGGGAACCTCAATGTCGCGGCCAACTGCCTCGACCGTCACCTTGCCACCCGAGGCGATCAGACCGCGATCCTGTGGGAAGGGGACGATCCCAGCGAATCCGAGGCGATCACCTATCGCGACCTGCATGAACGCGTGTGCCGTCTCGCCAATGCGATGACCGCCCTCGGCGTCGTCAAGGGCGATCGAGTCACCATCTATTTGCCGATGATCCCCGAGGCAGCGGTGGCGATGCTGGCCTGCGCCCGGATCGGCGCGATCCATTCGGTGGTGTTCGGCGGCTTCTCGCCGGATTCGCTGGGCGGCCGCATCCAGGATTGTGCCTCCTCGCTGCTGATCACCGCCGACGAAGGCCTGCGCGGCGGACGCAAGGTTCCGCTGAAGGCCAATGCCGATAAGGCCCTGGAAAGCTGCGATTCGGTCAAGAGCGTGATCGTGGTCAAGCGCACCGGCGGCGCGATCAAGATGACCGAAGGCCGGGACCATTGGTACCACGATTTGACCCAGGCGGCCGCCCCGACGCATGAAGCGGCCGAGATCAACGCCGAAGATCCTCTGTTCATCCTCTACACCTCGGGCTCGACCGGCAAGCCGAAAGGCGTGCTGCACACTAGCGGCGGCTATCTGGTCTATGCTTCGATGACCCACGAATACGTGTTCGATTATCACGAGGGCGATGTCTATTGGTGCACCGCCGATGTGGGCTGGGTCACTGGCCATTCCTACATCGTCTATGGTCCGCTCGCCAACGGCGCCACCACCCTGATGTTCGAAGGCGTGCCCAATTACCCGACGGTGTCGCGCTTCTGGGACGTGATCGACAAACACAAGGTCACCATCTTTTACACCGCCCCGACCGCGATCCGCGCTTTGATGCGGGAAGGCGAAGAGCCGGTCAAGAAGACCAGCCGCCGCTCGCTGCGCCTGCTCGGCTCGGTCGGCGAGCCGATCAATCCCGAGGCCTGGATCTGGTACCACCGCGTTGTCGGCGAAGACCGCTGCCCGATCGTTGATACCTGGTGGCAGACCGAAACCGGCGGAATTCTGATCACCCCGCTGCCCGGCGCGACCGCCCTGAAGCCGGGCTCAGCCACCCTGCCCTTCTTCGGCGTCAAGCCGGTGATGGTCGATGCTGAAGGCAAAGTGCTGGAAGGCGCCACCGAAGGCAATCTGTGCATCGCCGAATCCTGGCCCGGCCAGATGCGGACGGTTTATGGCGATCACGAACGCTTCATCCAGACCTACTTCTCGACCTACAAGGGAATGTATTTCACTGGCGACGGTGCCCGCCGCGACGAGGATGGCTATTACTGGATCACCGGCCGGGTTGATGACGTGATCAACGTCTCCGGTCACCGGATGGGCACCGCCGAAGTCGAATCCGCCCTGGTCGCCCATCCCAAGGTGGCCGAGGCGGCCGTGGTCGGCTATCCGCACGAGATCAAGGGCCAGGGCATCTATGCCTATGTCACCCTGGTCGCCGATGAGGAACCGACCGAGGAATTGCGCAAGGAACTGGTCAATTGGGTCCGCAAGGAAATCGGCCCAATCGCCAGTCCCGACCTGATCCAATGGTCGCCCGGTCTGCCCAAAACCCGTTCGGGTAAGATCATGCGCCGCATTCTGCGCAAGATCGCCGAGAACCAATTTGATGCTCTGGGTGACACGTCAACCCTGGCTGATCCGACCGTGGTTGAGGATCTGATCGAGAACCGGATGAATCGCGTCTGATTTCCTCGTAAAGTCTGTCTCCGCGAGGCCCACGGACTCGATGTTCGTGGGCCTCGGCCTTGCGGGGGAGAATGCGATGGTGACGGCGTTGCTGGCGGCCGCAGGATTGGGGGCCGGCTTTTATCTGCTCGGGCTGCTGACCCTGGCCCTGTTCCACCGCGACATGATTTATCATCCCGACCCGACCCGAACCGATCCCGCCGATATCGGCCTGTCGGATCTGGTGCCGGTGCCGGTGCGCGGGGCGGATGGACGGATGGTCACCTCATGGTATGCCCCGCCGCTTCATCCTCTGGCCGCGACCCTGGTGATGTTCCACGGCAATGGCGGAACCAACGCCAACCACGCCCACAAGGCCCGGCTGCTGCTTGATGCCGGTTATGGCGTGTTCATGGCCGAATATCGCGGCTATGGCGGCAATTCCGGCCGCCCGAGCGAAGCAGATCTGGTGGCCGATGCCGAAGCCATCCTGGCTTGGCTGGCCGGGCGGGGGGTTCCCGCCAACCGGATCGTGCTATGGGGAGAATCGCTGGGCTGTGGGGTGGCGCTGGCGCTTTGTCACCGGATCAGCCCCCATGCGGTGATTCTGGAATGTCCCTTTACCTCCCTGGTCGATCTGGCCCCCCCTTATGTTCCGGCCGCGCTGGCCCGGCTGTTGATGCGCGACCGGTTTGACAATCTGCGCCGGATTACCTGTTTGACCGCCCCGCTGCTGATTATTCATGGGCAGCTTGACCGTTTGACTCCGCCGGCCATGGCGCGAGCGTTAGTGGCGGCGGCTCCGGCCATCGACAAGGAGGTCATCTTTCTCCCGCTCGGCCATCATGATGATTTGTGGGATCTGGGAGCGGAGAAGCCGATCCTCGATTTCCTCCAGCGTCTCCGGAACGGCACCCCCTTCGATTGAGGGCCCCTTTATTGGGCTGCCGCCCAAACCCGCCCGGGGCAGAGCCCCGGACCCCCCTTTTTTCAGGCAGAAAACTACTGGCCCGAACAAAACAGTTCGACCAGACCAAGCCGAACTCGCTGCTGCTGATTAACCGGATCCAGTCGGAACGAATCCGCAAAGCCGCTCCCGCTCTCGATCTCGAAAGAAACCTGTTGCCATCCGTTCTCGGCACCCGGACTGATCGCGCTTTGCAATGATTGCTCTTCGCGAAACTCGGTCTGACCCGGACGCTTATAGAAGATCTGAACCAGATCCGGTCGTTCTACGGCAAGCTGAAGATGAACTTCGAGCTTTTTGCATTTTTTAAGTGGATCCGCCGATCCAGTCTTGAATATAAAATTAACATCATTCTGCGCTTTTATAACGAGGTACCCATCTCTGGAAAAAACGCCATTCCCGTTAATAATATTCCACTCCCCTTCATCTTTCAAAAGAACTCTGTGATAAAAAGAATTTACAACATCAAATTTGCCATCGCCTAATTTCATATCCTCGGATAATTTTATCAGAATCGTTCCGTTTGATTCTTGCTGGACCGAGTCCGGGGCCGGCCAAGCCGGCATCCGCAGAAATCGCTTCAGGCGCTCAGCGTCAGCCAAGCGCTCTTCGGAAGACAACGTGACAACATTATAGCCCAGCAACCGCATATAAGCGGTGATCCGGTATGGATTGCCCTGGTCCCATTCAAAGAAAGACGCGCCAATCGTCGAACCATCAGCCCGCGCATAAGGAAGCGATGGAGTCCGCCAGCCGAACACGTCCACCTTGACCGGATATTTAAGGGAAAGCGGGCCAACCAGCACGGCAATCCGTCGGGCAAGGGCCGAGGCAAGCTGCTGATCCTGAAGCGCGACAAGAGAACGGGTGGCATTGTACCGCCCCTCAATCTGGAGCATGGTCAAAAGGCTGGCGATCAAAACCAACCCGCCCACGCGGCGCCCCCAGGTTGGCAGCACTGAAAACCCGATCAGCCCTAGGCCTGTTAAGGCCACCGGCACCCCAACAAGAGAGCGGAACGGCATCAGCCCACCACTCATCGGATTGAGGCCGAAAGGCAAGGTCAACACAATCGCGCTGCCAATCGCAGCCGCGATGACGCCACGCGCTCCCCACCGCCGCCATCCACTCCACACCGAAGCTGCCACAACAAAGAGTGTCAGCAGGGCAAAAGCAGGGGCGGCCATCCCATAAACAAGATTCCCCCCCAGGTAAACCGCGAGAGCTTCGTTAAGAAGTTGGCGCAACACTGTCAGAGGCGAGGTCAATAGGGCTTCAAAGCGGACGTAACCGAGAATATAATCCGCATTCAATTTTGCTCCTGCCTCACTCGTCATGAGCCAGGAGAAAAACAGACGCTGTACCCCGGCATAAACGGCGCCGGCGGCAATCAGCAACAGCAGCGCCCGTCGCAGATCTTGCCCCAAACGGACGACAGACCGTCCCTCCCGCGCCAGAGCCAACAGCGGTAGCAAGAGGGTAATTGCGAAAAATAAGAGAAAAGACTGGTAACAACCGGTCGCCACCGCCCCTGCTATCATTATAATCAGAGCTGAAGGGGCGGAGCGGGATAAGGAGAGATCGTCCTGCTCGCACCTTTGCCGGAACAGCCAACTCGCGTAACCACAGGCTAAAACCGCCAGCCCGGCTGGCGGCGTGTTGGCCTGAAATGCTGTCAACAAAGACCAAGTGGGAAAGGCGCAAAAGATCGGAAAAAACAGAAAAGCAGAACCAGCAGTGGGGACACGCAGCGATTTAAGTAGAAAAATATACCCACCAACCACCAGTACGCCAAACACAGCAAGCGGCACAAAAGGCATCACTGGGCGTTGGATCAGATATTTTTCAAACAAAAAATTGATAAAGCGTCCCTGCGCAATCCATACTTCCGGAAAGGGAGACATAATGGCAAATTCATCATCAATTGAAATTGAAAAATGGCTTAATTGATAAAAATTAAAAAATAAGAAAATCCCAAGAAGAGGAAAAAAGAGCCATTTTTCTTCTTTAATAATTTCAGGAATAAGATCTTTTATTCCACGGAGAAAATCTCCATCCGCAGATTGCTCTCTCATGGTCAGCATTCTCTTTCTAGAAAAGGAAAACGGCCTCACCCGGCGACACAGGATAAAAAATCACGATAATCGCGAATGTAATCATCCGAATCATAGAAGGCTGAGGCAAACACCAGCAGAACAGCGTCACGGGAATAATTATAAAGCGTCCCCCAGACCATTGGCGGGACATGGATCCCCAGCGACGGCCGGTTCAGCACGAATTCGCGTCGGCTGATCCCGTCATCAACCAGCAGATTGCAGGATCCGGCAACGCAGATCAGGAACTGATGACACGCTTTATGGGCATGTTGTCCGCGCGTCTCCCGCGACGGCACGCCGTAAACCAGGAAATAGCGTTTCGGAGCAAATGGTGCCGTGCGTTCGAATTCGCCGACCGACAAATCACCACGCGAATCCTTGAATTGCGGCAGATTATACAGCCGAACGCCGCCGATTCCACTTTCGAACACGGACTCTGATGGATCGATCAGGTCCGGAACCACGAGTCCCGCCCCTCCGGCGGAATCGACATAGCCGATAATCCGGGCTGGATTCCCGACGACAATCGCGTTGGGGGGGATCGAATGGGTGACCAACGCGCCGGCCCCGATACAGGCCTTCATGCCGATCTCAATCCCCGGCAACAGGGTCGCATTGGCCCCAACCGATGCACCCCGCCGGACCAGGGTGGTCAGAACCGGCCGGGAATCGCTCCGACGACGAGGAAAACGGTCATTGGTGAACGTGGCGTTCGGCCCGATGAAGACCTCATCCTCGATGTGCACCCCGTCCCACAGTTGGACCCCACTTTTGATAGTGACGCGGTCACCGATTCTCACATCGTTCTCGATCAGAACGTGATCGCCGATCTCACATCCCGCCCCAATCACCGCACCAGGGAACACATGGGCGAAAGCTTCGATTCGAGAGCCGGCCCCAATGGTGACGCTTTCGCACAGACCACGCTCATGGACGAAGAATTCGGCCATGGTCAATGCCCCTCGAATGAGCGCGCGTCACGGACAATCGCCAGGGGACGCCGTTTGGTGTTTTCGTAAGTCCGCCACGCATAATGGCCCACCAGACCAATCCCCAGCGTGTTGAGCGCGCCGAAAAACATCACGATCAGCACGGTCTGGGCATAACCGGGTACGGTGATGAGTCCGAACAGACGAGCGAGGATGGTGGCCAGTCCGAGCAGGGAGACGGCCAGGGTTCCAATCAGTCCGAACAGAGAAAGCAGGCGGATCGGAATATCCGTAAAGGCAAAAACCGTATCGAGCATGTAATTGATTTTCTTGCCCAGGGTCCAGGCGCTCCGCCCATGTTGGCGGGCCAGACGCCGATAGGACACTTCGGCCCGGCGAAACCCGACCCAATAGACCAGACCGACCAGCGAACTATGGGCTTCCCCCAGCCGGAGCAGTTCATCGCGGACCGGGCGGGTACAGGCGAAGAGATCAATACCCCCGGGAGGAATCTCGCGGATCACCACCCGACGATAGAAACGCCAGAATAAGGACGAACTCAGTTGGGTCAGGGCCGGATCGTCACGCGCCTCCCGTACCCCCACAACAATATCAGCCTGATCAGAAATAAGGCGTTCAAGGAACGCAAGCAACAGGCTGGGCGGCTCCTGAAGATCAGCGGCAATCATCCCGAAATAGCGCCCGTTTCCGGCCGCCAGACCGGTGCGAATCGCCGCGAACGAGCCAAAATTGCGGCTGTGTCGGATCAGTTGCGAGCGAAACCCGGCCTGCGGCAGTAACCGTTCGAGAATCGCCCCGCTGTCATCGGGACACCCATCAACGACGAACACCCCCTCGACCGTCACAGCGAAACGGTCATGAACCTCGGCCGCCACGCGTTCCAAAGCGGCGACCACGTCCGGCAGAGATCCGGCATTGCGATAAACCGGCACGATAATCGAATACAAGGATCACCACCCGTTCACGGCATCGATCACCGCCTGAACCTCCCGGTCATCGAGTTCGGGATAACAGGGAAGCGAGAGGATCTCCGTTGCTAGTTGTTCCGTCACCGGCAATGGCCCCACATCGGCGCAGGCCGCCTGCCACCCCGGCTGACGATGATCGGGAACCGGATAATGCACTGCGGATCCAATCCCCTGGCGGTGCAGATGCGCCCGCAATCCGTCACGATCCTCGCATCGCACCACGAACAGATGGACGGCATCGGCCTCGCCGCCGGGCGGCGGACAACGCAGCCGGGGATGCTGAAATCCCGCCCGATAGCGATCGGCGATCGCCCGACGCCGCCGATTCCATGAATCGAGACAGGGCAGCTTGGCCCGCAGGAACGCGGCCTGAATCTCATCAAGCCGACTGTTGCGGCCATGGGGCCGGAGGACTTGATATTTGTCGCCCCACCCATATTGACGCAACGCCCGCGACCGGGCCGCCAGAGTGGGATCTCGGGTGACCAGCGCCCCGCCATCACCCAAGGCCCCGAGATTTTTGGTCGGGTAAAAACTGAAGCAGCCCAAGGTTCCGAAACTGCCCGCAAGACGGCCATTCCGCCGCGCCCCATGCGCCTGGGCACAATCCTCGATCAAAGCGACCTGATGACGGGCGCAGAGGGCCACAATCTCGTCGATCCGGGCCAGACGGCCATAGAGATGAGGCACCACCACCGCCGCAACCGGCTGCGCCGCCAGCCGCTCCGCGAGGGCGGCCACGTCCAGCAACTGAGTGTCGAGCTCGACATCAACGAAAAGGGGGTGCGCGCCGATCGCGAGAATGGCGCTGGTAGCGTAGCCACCGGCATTGGCAACGGTGATGACCCCGGCGCCCTGTGGCACATCGAGGGTCCTCAGGGCCAATTCCAAGGCATCGCTGCCACTGGCAACGCCGATAGCATGATCGACCTGACAATAATCGGCAAAATCCCGTTCAAACGCCTGAAGTTCGCTACCCAGAACATACCACCCGCTAGAGATCACGCGCTGACTGGCGGCGGACAGGAGGTTCCCCACACTTCGAGTTTGACGGGAAAGGTCATTGAACAGGATCTGCCCGATCATTCCCCCTCCTGATCGTCGTCCAATCATGGTTTCCTGAGCGGAACGGTACAGGTTTTCACTTTAAGTGGCAAGATCAGGACAATTTAAAAGAAGCGTCAATACGGTAATGATTTGTAATAGGTTTTTGTGATGACCCGCGACGGGTACCATCCCGGGCTTTTGTCGATGCCGCCGTTTGGCGCCGGCCGGATTCGTTGGCTGGATTCCCACCTTGACAAATCTTGCCTGCCGGTGCGTTTCTTCGCGGTTCCGGGCCGCGAGGCCGTTCGAAAGCACGGAGTCACCCCCACCATGCACGTCTACCGCACCCACACCTGCGGCCAGTTGCGCGCCAGCGATGCCGGCCGTCTGGTCCGGCTGTCAGGCTGGGTTCATCGCAAACGCGACCATGGCAATTTGCTGTTTGTCGATTTGCGCGATCATTATGGCGTGACCCAGTGCGTCGCCGATATTTCGAGCCCGGTGTTCTCGGTGCTGGAAAGTGCGCGGCCGGAAAGCGTGATCACGGTGACCGGCGAAGTGCTGCCGCGCTCGCCGGAGACGATCAACCCCCGCCTGCCTTCGGGCGAGATCGAACTGAAGGTGGCGGAGGTCGAGATCCAGTCGATCGCCGACGTGCTGCCGATGCAGGTGGCCGGCGACCAGGAATATCCCGAGGATATGCGGCTGAAATACCGCTTCCTCGATCTGCGCCGTGAGGATGTCCACGCCAACATGATGCTGCGCGCCAAGGTGATCGCTCATCTGCGCGCGGCGATGCAGGCCCAGGGCTTTACCGAATTCCAGACCCCGATTCTGACCGCCAGCAGCCCGGAAGGGGCGCGCGATTATCTGGTGCCGTCGCGGCTTCATCCCGGCAAGTTCTATGCGCTGCCCCAGGCGCCGCAGCAGTTCAAGCAATTGCTGATGGTCGCCGGCTTCGACCGTTATTTCCAGATCGCCCCCTGCTTCCGCGATGAAGCCGGCCGTGCTGACCGCAGCCCGGGCGAATTCTATCAGCTTGATTTTGAGATGAGCTACGTCACCCAGGATGACGTGTTCGCGGCGATCGAGCCGGTGTTGGAAGGGGTGTTCCGCGAATTCGGCCAGGGCCGCGCCGTGACCCCGGCGCCGTTCCCGCGGATTCCCTATGCCGAAGCGATGCTGAAATACGGTTCGGACAAGCCCGACCTGCGCAATCCGATTGTGATTGCCGACGTGACCGAAGCGTTCCGGGGATCGGGCTTTGGCCTGTTCGCCAAACTGGTCGGTCAGGGGGCGGTGGTCCGGGCCATTCCGGCCCCGGGCGCCGCGACTCAGCCGCGTTCCTGGTTTGACAAGCTCAATGAATGGGCGCGGGAGAACGGCGCCGGGGGTCTGGGCTATATCCAGTTCGCCGCCGAAGGGGCCAAGGGACCGATCGCCAAGAATCTCGACCCGGAGCGGGTGGCGCTGATCCGCGAACAGGCGGGCCTGAACGACGGCGACGCCGTGTTCTTTGCCTGCGACAAACCGCTGCCGGCGGCCAAATTCGCCGGTCTGGTCCGGACCAAGCTGGGCCATGAACTCGACCTGCTCGAAAAGGACGTGTTCAAGTTCTGCTGGACGGTCGATTTCCCGATGTACGAGTTGAACGAAGAGACCAGTCAGATCGAGTTCTCGCACAATCCGTTCTCAATGCCGCAGGGCGAGATGGACGCGCTGCTGACTCAGGATCCGCTGACGATCAACGCCTATCAGTACGATATCATCTGTAACGGCGTCGAATTGTCTTCGGGAGCGATTCGGAATCATCGCCCGGACATCATGTACAAGGCGTTCGAGATTGCTGGCTACACTGCCGCCCATGTCGAGGAACATTTCGGCGGAATGCTCAATGCGTTCAAATATGGCGCGCCGCCGCATGGAGGCGCCGCGCCAGGGGTCGATCGGATCGTGATGTTGCTGGCTGATGAGCCCAACATCCGCGAAGTGATCCTGTTCCCGATGAATCAGCAGGCCCAGGATCTGCTGATGCAGGCCCCTGCCGCCATTCTGCCGGAACGGCTGCGCGAACTGCATATCAAGCTGGATCTGCCGAAAACGGCCAAGAAAGACGCGTAAAAATCGGGCTGCCGCCCGAACCCGCCCGGGGCGATGCCCCGGACCCCCTTTGATTTCAAGGGGGGTTTGGGGGTCTCCCCCAAGCGGGGTGCGGGGCGGCAGCCCCGCCTTTCTTCACCTCACGAAAATTCGGCCAGCCAGCGGGCGACATCCTCCGGCAGATAGCCGCGATGAAAATGCCGCCGCCACGGATAGGCCGGTGCCCCGGAGCCGTCCCGCAACCGGATCTCCCGGGTTTCACAGACATAACGGGCGGGCGAACCGACCACGACACTATCGGGCGCAACATCCCGGCAAACGGTACTGTGTGCCCCGACCAAAGCCCCGGCGCCAACCGTCACCCCCGGCAAAATCACCGATTTAGCGGCGATGGCGGCATAATCCTCGACCCTCACCCCGACATGAAGATCGCTGGGCGGATGCGGATCATTGGTCAGCACAACAGAGGGGAACAGCCAGACATAATCGCCGATCCGCGCCAGCTTGCTGACATGAACATTGCTGTGCAGGCGGACGAAATCGCCGAAAATGCAATCCCCCTGGATATCCGCCAGGGTTCCAAGCTGGAGATTGCGCCCGGCCCGGGTCTGTTCCCGAACCGTCACCCGATGACCGGTCATCAGACCGTCGCCAAAGACCGACCCTTCATAAAAAACGCTATGTGAGCGGATATGGCTGTTGCTGCCAAGCGACAGCAGGCCGCCCTGTGCCGGATCATGAGCGGGATGGCCGAGTTCGCAATAGGCCCCGATCACCGACCCCGCCCCGATCTGTACCTTTCCGTGAATGATCGTATAAGGACCAATCGTCACCCCCGAACCGATCTCCGCTCCCGGATCGACCAGAGCGGTCGGGTGTATCATGCCGATGTCCTGATCCTGCCTCATTGCGACCGCCTTTTCCTGTGACGGGAAACGCCGGCTGCGGCGCCCTCAAGGCAGGATAGAGAAGACAGGCCTTCTTCTGAAGCGCGAAGACTCAGCGCGCCCAGGGCGGATCACACGCCAGAATCCGGGCGTGAACCGGGCAATCCGGACGATGTGCTCCGGGTAAAATACCGATACTCATCAGAAATTCGCCCACCACCTCGCCACCGGTGAAACGAAACGTCTGGCCGAACAGACGCACCCAGGATTCCTTGTCGCGCGGGTGGTGAGCGGCGATCCAGGCGGCGAAAGAGCCATAGTCAGCCTGCAATTGTTCGACCCGGGCGGCATTGGCGATCACCGCCTCAATCTTGCGGCGATAGCGGATCACGCCCGGATCGGCCAACAGACGCGCGACCTCGGCCTCGCCATAAGCGGCAACCCGGGCCGGCTCGAAATCGTCGAAAGCGGCGCGCAACGTCGGGCGTTTCTTGAGGATGATCAGCCAGGACAGACCGGCCTGGAAAATTTCGAGACAGAGACGCTCGAACAAAGCGCGATCCTCTTGCAGAGGAAAGCCATATTCCTGATCGTGATAGGGACCATGCCAGGGGTGGTCGGGGGCGAGATCGCAATAAGCACTCATCGCCCCCTCCGCCCGATCAGGCCTGTTCCAGCTCGACCAAAGTGCCGAGAAAATCCTTGGGGTGCAGGAACAGCACCGGCTTGCCATGAGCGCCGATCCTCGGTTCGCCATCGCCCAGCACCCGAGCGCCGCTGGCCTTCAACCGGTCACGGGCGCCGAGGATATCCTGCACTTCATAGCAGATGTGATGAATGCCCCCGGCGGGATTCTTGGCGAGAAAACCGGCGAGCGGCGAGGTTTCGCCCAGGGGATGAACCAGTTCGATCTTGGTATTGGGCAGGGTGACGAACACCACGGTCACGCCATGGTCGGGCTGGTCGAGCGGCTCGGACACGGCCGCGCCCAGGGTGTCGCGGTACAAGGCAGCGGCGGCGACCAGATCCGGCACCGCCAGAGCGACGTGGTTCAACTTTCCGATCATGTGCGAACTCGATATCCATTACGGTTTCGAAACAGCGGCGTGGCCTATAGCATGCGAACCGGGCCAAGCCCAGCCCCACCCGCCAGAGATGGGGAGCAATCTGGCGTTCTGCCAGCAAAATTGACGGGGCTGCCGCCCCGTGCCCCGCTTGGGGGCCAGCCCCCAAACCCCCTTTTCTTTCAAAAACAAAGGGGGTCCGGGGCCTCGCCCCGGGCGGGTTCGGGCGGCAGCCCGATTTTGGGTTTTACTTTACAGCCTCGGGGGCTTGGCGCTACCTGTGAACCGTCGACAGCCTTAACCAAGGTGGGGACAAAGGATGGTCTCGGAACGCGCCGCGGCCGCTGGCCGTCACCCCAGGCGCCGGCTTAAAGCCGCTGCCAGCTTCGCCAGTCTCGGCCTGCTGCTCGCTCTGGCTGCGGGCTGGCTGTGGCTGATGAGCCCTCTGCCCCGCCTGTCCGGCCGGATCGAACTGGCCGGACTGACCCAGCCGGTCACCATCACCCGCGATCAGCATGGCGTGCCCCATCTCCGCGCCGCCAGCCGCGACGATTTATGGTTCGCCCTCGGCTTCGTCCATGCCCAAGACCGCTTCGCCCAGATGGAGCTGATGCGCCGGGTCGGCGCCGGCCGGCTGGCCGAAGCGATCGGCCCGGCCGGTCTGGCCAATGACCGCTTCATGCGCACCCTCAGCCTACGCCAGCGGGCCGAAGCCACCCTGCCCCGGCTCGACGCCCCCACCCGGGCCGCGCTTGAGTCCTACGCCGCCGGCGTCAATGCCTGGCTGACCCGGCCCGGTCGCGCCCGGCCGCTCGATCTGGTTCTGCTCGGGATCGAACCCGAACCGTGGCAGGCGGTGGATTCGCTGCTCTGGCACAAACTGATGGCACTCAATCTCGCCGGCCCCTGGCGCGACGACATCCTGCGCGGCCGCCTGCTGCGCCACCTGTCCGCCCAGCGCCTGCGCGAACTGTTCCCCGGCCTCGGCACCGACACCGGGACGGCCTTGTCCGACCCCGGAGCCCAGGCCCTGTTGGCCGCCCTGCCCGCGGCAGCCCGGGCTGAACCCGCCTCCAACCTGTGGATCGTCGCCGGCACCCGCAGCACCGAAGGCAAGCCGCTGCTGGCCAATGATCCCCATCTCGCCCTCGGCACCCCCTCCCCCTGGTATCTCGCCGAGCTGGAAGCCCCCGGCCTGCATCTCGCCGGGGCCACCGCGCCCGGCCTGCCTTTCCCGGTGATCGGTCATACCGACCGTTTCGCCTGGGGTATCACCTCGGCCGAAGCCGATACCGTCGATCTGTTCGTCGAGAAACTGGAGGGCGACAGCAGCTATCGCACCCCCGATGGCTCCCGCCCGTTCCTGACCCATGACGAAGTGATCCGGGTCAAAGGCGGCCCGGATGTCAGCTTACAGGTCCGCGAGACCCGTCATGGCCCGGTGATCTCCGATCTGGTCGGCGGGGATCTGGCCGGACCGGGGGAGGTGGTCGCCCTGGCCGCCACCCTGCTCTCCTCCGATGATCCCGCCGTCCAATCCCTGATGCGGATCGGACTCGCCCAGGACTGGAGCGGGGTGGCCTCCGCCCTGCGCGACATCCAGGCTCCGGCGCTAAATATCGGCTATGCCGACCGCAACGGCACGATCGCCCTGGCGATGGTCGGACGCATTCCGCTGCGACGCAATGCCAGCGGCCTGCTCCCCGCCAAAGGCTGGACCGGAACCGGCGACTGGACCGGCTGGCTGCCGCCTGCCCGCCTGCCGCTGACGGTCAATCCGCGCTCCGGCCTGCTGATCAACGCTAATGACCGCCCGACCACCGACCCCAAACTGGCGGCCCAGATCGCCGGACACTGGCCGCCGCCATATCGGGCGCGGCGCCTGACCGAACTACTGACCCCGCGCCGCGATCTGACTCCGGCGGCGATGAGCACCATTCAAGGCGATATCGTCTCGCTCCAGGCGGTCGAACTGAAAGACCTGCTAGCGGCCGTCGAACCGGCCTCTGAGCGGGGCCGCGCTGCCGTCCGCCTGCTGGCCGACTGGACCGGCGAGGTCCGGCGTGACCGGCCGGAACCGCTGCTGCTGGCCAGTTGGGCCGCCCATTTGTTCCAGGCCCTCTTCGCCGACGAAGCCCCCGAACTGATCGCCCCGGACGAGCCGCCGCGCATCGATCTGTTGATTGAGGCCCTGACCCACCATCGCGCTTGGTGCGACGACATCGGTACCGCCGCGGTGGAAAGCTGTGATGAAATCATCGAGCGCAGCCTGGAACAAACTCTGACCGACCTGCGCACCGATTGGGGCCATGATCTCGGATCCTTGCACTGGGGCGAGGCCCACACCGCCCGCTTCATCTCGCCCGTGCTGGACCAAGTGCCCGTGCTGCGCTCTTGGGCCGCTCACAGCCTGCCGACCGATGGCGACAATGCCACCATCGACCGGGGCGGCTACCGTCCCGATGGCCCCCGCTTCCCCCATATCCACGGCGCCAGCCTGCGCGCCGTGTTCGATCTCGCCGACCCGGCGGCCAGCCTATTTTTGCTGACCCCCGGCCAGTCAGGCCACCCTCAATCAGACCATTACGCTGATCAAATCCTGCTCTGGCGCGACAACCTCCCGTTCCGACTGGAATCCGCCCCGCTCTGGCTGCTGACCCTGGCCCCACCGCGCGACTAACGCGGGGACCAGGACGACCGCCCCGCCCCGAGACACAGAATGCTCTTCCCCGCCTGGGCTTTCCTGACCATCGCCGCCGCCGCCGCTCAGACCGCCCGCAACGCCATGCAACGCGACCTGACCGGACGGCTCGGCACAATCGGCGCCACCCACGTCCGCTTCCTCTTCGGCGCCCCCTTCGCCCTGCTGTTCTTCGCCGGACTGATGGCCGGCACAGACCGTCCCCTGCCGATCCCCCCCGCCGCCTTCTGGGCCTGGGTCGCGGCCGGCTCGTTGACCCAGATCCTCGCGACGGCGCTGATGCTGGCAACCATGACCCGGCGCTCTTTCGTGGTCTCGACCGCCTATCTCAAAACCGAACCGATCCAGGTCGCCCTGTTCGGACTGATCCTGCTCGGTGATCCCCTGTCGCCGCTGACCGCCGCCGCCATCGGGATCGCCACCCTGGGGGTGGTGCTGCTGTCACGGCCGGAGACAAACCAGCGCCCTGACGGATGGAGCGCCGCCGGTTTCGGACTGGCGGCAGCGGCCTTGTTCGCTTTGTCCGCAGTTGGATTCCGGGGCGCGATCACCGCCTTGCCCACAACCGACCCCTTGCTGGCGGCCGGACTGACCCTGGCGGTCGCTTTGTCGCTCCAGGCGGTCGGCTTGTCTCTCTATCTCGCCCTGCGCGCCCCGGCCACCCTGAAAGCCCTGGTCCTGCTGTGGCGGCCGTCGCTGCTGGCCGGACTGATGGGGGCAGTGGCCTCGCAATTCTGGTTCCTCGCCTTCGCCCAGACCAGTGCCGCCCATGTCCGCACCCTGGCTTTGATCGAGGTTCCCTTCGCGCAATGGGTGGCCGCGCGCGCGTTCCGTCAGCGGCTGCGCGGACGCGAGGGGGTGGGAATCGCCCTGATCCTTGCCGGTTGCCTGCTGCTGTTGCAGGGAACCTCGGACTGATCCGACCTCCGCGCCGCGCCGCCCCCTTACCCCAATCCCGATGAACATTCGATGACTCACCCATTCACGGTAAGGTCATTGCCCCAGGACTAGGGTCCTTCTGCGCTTCCGTTCCCCCGCGCTGAAGGCTTGATCGTGGTCCGATTCTCTTCCGTTCCGTCCCGCCGCCGGCCCCGGGCCGCCCTCTTTTCCACCCTCCTCGCGGCAACCCTGCTTGCCCCGGCCGCCCCTGTTGCTGCGGCCGAAGCCCCCCTGGCTCCCTGGCGTCCGTTCCTGGAACGAGTCCTGTCCGACCATCCCCGCGCCGCTTTGGCCGAACGGGGACTCGAACAGGCCCGCGCCGAAGCGGACTCGCTGGCCCAGCCGCTCTACAACCCGGAACTCGGCTCCTCCGGCGAATACACCCGCAGCCCGAGCGGCAATGACAGCAGCGGCGGCAACACTCTGAAGACGGTGGTCGAGGTCTCGCTGACCACCGATTTCGGCGTCAAGCAGGAAAGCCGGCGCCTGATCGGCGAACGCGGCATCGACGTCGCCCGCGCCGCCTCAGCCGGAGAACGGCTGAAGCTGGCCGGCGAGGCCCTGGCCGGGCTGGCCCGGTTTCAGGGCGCCCGCCGCCAGGAGAGCTTGGCTGCCCGCCAGGAGCAGGCGATGCAGTCCTTCCTGATTCTGGCCGAGCGGCTGCACCGGGCTGGAGACAGTTCCGCCGCCGATCTGGCTCTGGCCCGGCTGGCCCTGGCCGACATTGCCCGCCTGCATGCCGATGCCCTGATCGAGCTGGTTCAGGCCCGCGAGGCGTTGCGCGGCCTGTGCGCCTGCACCCCGGATGACCTGCCGGGATTGCCCGACCCGCTCGCCCCCGACCGGCTGATCGGCGGGACCGAAGCCGGGCTCGATGATCTGCCGGAGGTGCAGACCAGCCGAGCCAGAGTCGAGACCGCGCGGGCCGATCTCCGCCTTGCCCGCGACGAGCGGGTGCCCGATCCGACCTTCCGTCTCGGCGGAGGCCAGGATGGGGGCGGAACGGTGGTGACGTTCGGAGTGTCGCTGCCGATTCCGGTGCTCAATTCCGGAGCGGCCCGGGTCACCACCGCCGGGCGGACGCTGGCCACCGCTGAAGCCGCCGAACAAGCGGCACGACGGGCGGCACAAACCGAGATCGCGACCAGCCGGGCGGCGGCAACCGAAGCTTGGCGGGGCTGGCGGAGCTGGCAGGAACAAGCCGGCCAACCGGTCGAGCAGCACATGCTCCTCCTGGAAAAGCTGTGGGTCGGACGGGAACTCTCCGCCACCGATTATTTCGTCCAGATGCGCGAAACAATCCGTGCCGCCCAGCAGGGCGCCGAGCTGTGGACCCGGGCCTGGACCACCCTCGCCGACGGCCTGCACGCCGCCAACCGTATCGATTCCGTCGTGGGGCTGTAACGATGATGAACCGTCTGCTGTCCCTGTCGCTTGCCGCCCTCGCCGGAGCCACCCTGGCCGGTGGGGTGGGCTTCGCCGTGACCACAACCACCCCTCCGCCCGCTGCGGCGCCGGCCCGGGCGGAACCAGCGGCCCCCACCGGTCCCGCTCCCCTCACTCTTCCCCCGGAACGGCGGGCCGCGGCCGGCGTGACGATCGGCACCGCCGAACAGCGTTCCCTGACGACACGTGAAAGGGTGCCGGGACTGGTCCAGGCCAATCAGTATCAGTCCGCCCTGGTGTCGAGCCGGATTGCCGCCGTGGTGCAGCAACGCCATGCCCGCCTTGGACAGTCGGTCCAGGCCGGGCAAGCCCTCGCTACCCTGTTCAGCGCCGAGGTTGCCGACGCCCAGGCCGCGTTCCTGCTCGCCGAACAGGAATGGCGCCGGGTGCGGGATCTGGGCCGCGATGTGGTGGCCGGCCGGCGCTGGGCCGAGGCCGAAATCGGCCGCCAGAACGCCCGTGCCCGCCTGCTGACCTTCGGTTTGTCTCCGGGCCAGATCGAGACCCTGACCCGCGAGGGTCAGGTCCGCGCCCCCGGCCTGTTCACTGTGACCGCGCCCCAGGCCGGAACTCTGACCCAGGATTCATTCCGGATCGGCGAGCGGATCGAAGCCGGCCGTCCCTTGTTCGAGATCAGTGATCCCGGGAGTGTCTGGGTCGAGGCCCGGCTTCCGCCAACGCTCGCCGCCACCACCGCCCCCGGCCGGCCGGCCCGGGTGCTGGCCGGAGACCGGACCCTGGCGGCAGAGGTGCGCCAGATCCTGCCGACCCTCGACGAACAGACCCGGACCCTCGGAGTCCGGCTGGAGGTGGCCAATCGCGACCATCAGCTGACCCCCGGCCAGTTCGTGCAGGTCGAGATCATCGGCCCGGCCCACGAGAGCGTGGTGGTTCCCGCCAGCGCCCTGGCCCGCACCCCAGAGGGGCAGACGATGCTGTTCGTCGCCTCAGCGGAGGACCACTTCACCCCGGTGATGGTGACGGTGACCCGCAGCGCCGAAGGACTGGCCGCGATCGAAGGCCTTGCCCCCGGCACCCGCCTCGCCACCGCCGGGGTGTTCCTGCTCCAGTCCGAGCTGGCCCGGACGGCCGGCGCCAGCGCGCCCTGAAGCGAGTCAAACCATGCTCAACCGCCTGATTGATCTTGGCATCAACAACCGCCAGATCGTCGTCCTGGCCCTGCTCGCCCTGCTGGCTGCGGCCGGTCTGGTCCTGCCCCGGCTCAATCTCGATGCCTTCCCCGACGTCACCAATGTCCAGGTGGTGGTCAATACCGAAGCCGCCGGACTGGCCGCCGAGGAAGTCGAACAATTGATCACCTATCCGATTGAGGCGGTGATGTATTCCGCCCCGGCGGTGTCGGAAGTGCGATCAATCTCGCGCACCGGCCTGTCGGTGGTGACGGTGGTGTTCAAAGAGGGGACCGACCTTTATTTCGCCCGGCAGATGGTGTTCGAGCGGTTGCAGACCGCCCGCGCCCAGATTCCCTCCGGCACCGGTCAGCCTCAGATCGGCCCCGATACCTCGGGCATCGGGCAGGTATTCCAATATGTGCTGCGCGCCAGCGATCCGGCCCGCCACGATCTGATCGCCCTGCGCGGCCTCAATGACTGGGTGGTCAAGCTGCTGCTGATGCCGGTCGAGGGGGTGACCCAAGTCCTCTCGTTCGGGGGCGAGGTCCGCCAGTATCAGGTACGGATCGACCCCAATCGCCTGCTGTCCTACCAGTTGACGATCGAGCAGGTCCGCGCCGCGATCACCGCCAGCAACCACAATGCCGGCGGGCTGTTCCTTGACCAGGGCGCCGAGCAGATGGTGATCCGGGGCATCGGCATGATGCGCGGCGGTGAAGCCGGTCTGGCCGATCTCGGCGCGGTTCCGATCAAGGAAGAGCGCGGGGTGGTGGTCCGGGTCCGCGACGTCGCCGAAATCGGCTTCGGCGGCGAGGTCCGCCAGGGGGCGGTGACGATGACCACCCGCGACGACAGCGGCACGGTCACGCCTTTGGGCGAAGTGGTGACCGGGATCGTGCTGAAACGGGTTGGCGCTAACACCAAGGCGACCATCGACGGCATCAACGCCCGCCTGCCTCTGATCCAGCAGGCCCTGCCCGCCGGAATCACCCTGGAACCGGTCTATGACCAGTCGGATCTGGTCAGCAAGGCGGTTGAGACGGTGACCCGGGCGATGCTCGAAACCTTCGTCCTGATCGTGGTGGTGCTGATTCTGTTCCTGATGAATCTGCGCGCGGCGCTGCTGGTGATGCTGAGTGTGCCGATTTCGGCCGGACTGGCGCTGATGGGCATGGCCGCCCTCGGCCTGTCGGCCAATCTGATGTCGCTGGGCGGATTGACCATCGCCATCGGCATGATGGTCGATGGCTCGGTGGTGATGATGGAGAACATCTTCGTCCATCTCACCGTTCCCGCTGCGGCTGCGCTGCACCGCCCCACCGCCGCCAGCCTGTCGCTGCGGATCCAGCAAGCGGCGCGGGAAGTCAGCCGCCCGGTCTTCTTCGCGGTGGTGATCATCATCGTGGTGTTCACCCCGCTGTTCAGCCTGGAGGGGGTCGAAGGCAAGCTGTTCCAGCCGATGGCGGTCAGTATCGTCCTGGCGATGGCCGCGTCGCTGCTGGTGGCGCTGCTGGTGATTCCGCCCCTGGCGACCTACCTGCTGGGCGGCGGACTGCATCATCGCGAGGGGTTCGTCTTCCCACCGTTCGAGCGTCTGTATGGCTGGGCGCTGCCAGCAGCGATCCGGCGGCCACGCTTGGTGGTGATCAGCGCCCTGTCCCTGTTTGCCGCCGCTCTGGCCACGGTGCCGCTGATCGGCAGCGAGTTCATGCCCGAACTGGAGGAAGGTTCCCTCAACATCCGGGTCACTTTGCCAGCGGCGGCGAGCCTCGACACCGCGCTGGGAGTGGCGCAAAGCCTGGAACAGCGTCTGGCCCGCTTTCCCGAAGTGATCCTGGCCTCCAGCCGGATCGGCCGGGCCGAATTGGGCGGCGACCCCGAACCGGTCAACAATATTGAGATCCTGGTCGGCCTGCGCCCGGTCAGCGAATGGAAAAGTGCTCCCGACCGCAAAGCGTTGCAGGCCCAGATGGAACAGGCGCTGGCGGTGGTGCCGGGTCTGCAATTGTCGTTCTCGCAGCCGATTGCCTCGCGAGTCGATGAATTGCTATCCGGGGTCAAAGCCCAGCTCGCGGTCAAACTGTTCGGTCCCGATCTCGATCTGCTCGCCAGCAAGGGAAAGGCCATTGAAGCCCTGGTCCGGCGCACCGCCGGCACCCGTGACGTGGCGATGGAAACGGTTGCCGGCGAAGCTTTGCTGACGATCACCCCCGACCGCGACCGCCTCGCCCGTTACGGCATTCCGGTCGGGGCGGTGATGGATCTGGTGTCGGAGGCGATCGGTGGCACCAGTGCCGGCCAGATCATCCGGGGCAATGAACGCTATGACATTGTCGTCCGGCTGGACTCGCGTTTCCGCTCCAGCCCCGAGGCCATCCAGGCCTTGATGCTGCACGCCCCGGACGGAGCCTGGGTGCGCCTGGGCGAGGTCGCCGCCGTCGAGCGGGTCAATGGCCCGCCGCAGATCCGCCGCGACGATGTCCAGCGCCGGGTAGTGATCGAGGCCAATGTCGAGGGCCGCGACATGGGCGGTCTGGTCACCGAATTGCGCGAGTCGATCGAGCGCGAGATCAGCCTCCCGCCCGGCTACACCTTGGTGTTTGGCGGCCAGTTCGAGAATCAGCAGCGCGCCCAGGCTCGGTTGATGGTGGTGGTGCCAGCCTCCCTCGCGCTGATTTTCCTGTTGCTCTATTTCGCCTTCGGGTCGCTCGGTCAGGCCGCCCTGATCATGCTCAACGTGCCACTGGCCCTGATTGGCGGCATTTTTGCCCTCTATCTCAGCGGCCAATATCTGTCGGTGCCCGGTTCGATCGGCTTCATCGCTTTGTTCGGGGTTGCCGTTCTCAACGGGGTGGTGATGGTCAATGCCATCAACCAGAACGTGCTGGGCGGGATGACGATCGCCCGCGCTGTTACCGCTGGCGCCTTCTCCCGTCTGCGCCCGGTGCTGATGACCGCGTTCATCGCTGCGCTTGGCCTGATCCCGATGTTGCTGTCGAACGGGGTGGGCTCAGAGGTGCAACGCCCCCTGGCTACCGTGGTGGTCGGCGGGCTGGTGACCTCAACCCTGCTGACCTTGGTGGTGTTGCCGGTGCTGTACCGGCCGTTTTCCCGGGCGCTGCTGTGGCACTGGCTGACCACCCATCAGACCAGCGCCGCCGCCTGATTCTTTATAATCTTCTGGAGGATTTTCATGATTCAGTTCCGATCCCTGATGGTGGCAACGCTGCTGACTTTGGCGGCGGCGGGATGTACCGATCATCCGGTTCGGTCGCTGGTGATTGACCAGGGCCAGATTCACCCGCAACGGCTGAACGTCCCGGCCAACACCCCGTTTGATTTGACCGCCGCGACGATCGGTTCGCGTCCGGCTCTCCTGCAAGGTCCGAGTTTAGGAATTGTTGGTCTGGAAGCGCCCGCCAACTGGATCAGCACGATTTCGCCGAAGGCCAGTCCCTCGCCCGGCAGTTTGACCAAGGTACGGACCCGGGTTGGTCCGCTTGCTCCCGGCGATTACCGTCTGACCTGCGACTGCGGCGGGCGAAATCAGACGGTGATTGTCGTTGCGGAGTGACCCTTTTCGGGCTCCCGCCCGAACCCGGCCGGGGCGATGCCCCGGACCCCCTTTCTTTTTGTTTACCGGGCTCGGTCCAGCGCCGCTTCCACCAAAGCCGGGGTCAGCACTTCCGGCAGGGCCTCGCCGGCGGGAAGGGCGGGACCGTACACGGCGGTAAAAGGAATGCCATAGCGGTTGAAGCGGGCGAGATAGTCGGTAATCGCCGGATCGGGGCGGGTCCAATCGCCCTGCATCGCCACCACGTCCGGCGCGGCGAGGCGGCGGGCCACCGGGTCGCGTTCGAGAACAGCGGCGGCATTGACTTTACAGGTCAGGCACCAATCGGCGGTGATATCGACCAGCACCACTTTGCCGGCCGCGACCTGGGCGGCAATCGCCGTCGGATCAAAGCGGACCCAGGGCACGGCGCCGGCCGTTGACGGCGTGTGGTCGCGCACTCCGTTGCTCAGCACCAGACCGAGCCAGAGCGCGGTTCCGGCCAGGGCGCAGCCAAGCACAACGCGCAGCCGTACCATCCAGCGGCCCGGGCGCGGCAGGCGCAACACCGCCTCGGGCCAAGCCGCCACCAGCAGGAACGGCACCGCCATTCCCAGCCCGAGGGCGGTGAAAATCGCCAGGATCTCCGCCGGTCCCCGTCCCAGGGCAAAGGCGATGGCCGTGCCGACGAACGGTGCCGAGCAGGGGGTGGCAAGCAGAGTGGCGAAAGCGCCGGCTAGGAAGGGAGCCGTCAGCCCGCCCCGCGCCGGACCGGTGGGGAGGCGGTCGAGCAGCCAGCGCGGCAGAGCAATCTCGTACCATCCCCATAGATTGGCAGCAAAGGCCAGCAGGAGCCCGATCATCACCATCAGGAAAATCGGCTGCTGGAACTGAATCCCCCAGCCAACCGCCAGACCGGCCGCGCGGAGCCCCACAGCCAGCCCGGCCAGAGCCAGAAAGGAGGCGAGAATCCCCGCCGCCGAGGCGAGAAAGTCGCGTCGGGCCGCGCCCCTCTCACCGCCGCCATGGCCGAGAATCCCGAGTAATTTGATCGACAGCACCGGCAACACACAGGGCATCAGATTCAGCACCAGCCCGCCCAGCAGCGCCACCAGCAGCATCACCGGCAGGGACGGTTCCCCTTCGGCCGCCCCCGCCGGAGCGGCTTCAGGGCTCACCACCGTTTCCAGCGCCCGAGCCCCATCGGTCAGGGTGACGGTCAGCTTCTGTCCCACCAGAGTCCCGGTCACCGGTTCGGTGGGGACAATCTCGACCTGCAACCGGCGGCGGTCGGCAGACAGGGTCAGCTCCGGTGTGGCAAAAGCCGGGATCGTCTCGGATTCAACAAACAGATCGGGGTCCGTAAAAGGCGGGTCGGCCCGGACGATCAGCCGCAGCCGGGCTGTTGCTCCCTGCCCCCGAGCCTCGATCCGTTCCAGACTCAAGCCGACCGCTGCGCCCGACCCGGGGACGGCCGCTTCGGCGGCGGCAATGGTCGGGGCAAAGGCGGACTCCCCTCCCGATCCGGTTGGCAGCCGCAGTTCCAGCTCGGCCTGTTGCGGCACGCACAAGGTGGCACAGGCGAGAAAATCGACCCGGCCCCGCAGGGTCAGCGGGCGGGCGGGATCGCTCCGGGTGGCCCGCATTGGCAGGGCAACATGGCCCTGATAGCCATAATTCTGCAAACCACCGAGAAGGAAACGGTGCGGGGCCGGCCAGCGCAGCACTGCACCGGCGAGATTGTCCGAGCCGTTCCAGTCGATCCGAGGCGGATAGCCGGCATCGCCCGGCGTCCGCCAATAGATCTTCCAGCCCGGAGCCAGATCGAACTCCAGAGCCAGCCGGGTTTCGCTTTGCCCCGAGGCCAGGGAGTCCGCCGCTGCGATCAACCGGACCCGTCCGGCCTCGCCCGCAACCCAATCCGAAGCGGCGGGCTCGGCCGAAAATGCCGGAAACGCCAATACCACCAGCCAGAGCGGGACAATTCCCGCGAGAACTCTTGCGATCCAGCGCATGGTCGGGGCCTCCCTGTCGATCCGGCGGCGACAACAGCATCGCCGCCCCGTCGAGTCAACGCCCACGCCCCGGACTCGAACGTCCCTCTCTGCGCGAAAATGGCTATACATTCCTATTGTGTGAAATCATAAGATATGACATTATCAAGATGTGCTTTAAGTTACGGGAGTATGGATTGATGAGTGTTTCAACCGCCCTGTCATCGAGCTATGCCGGCGAACTGAGCCCGACCGAAGCCTGGAACCGGCTGAAACGGGATCCCCGCGCCCGGCTGATCGATGTCCGGACTCAGGCGGAATGGGCGTTTGTTGGCCTGCCCGACCTGTCCGAACTGGGGCAGAAAGTGGTTCAGGTGTCGTGGCAGCTCTTCCCCGATATGCGACCGAATCCCGACTTTCTGAGCCAGCTTGCCGCCGCCGGACTCGACCCGGAAGCGCCGGTCCTGCTGCTGTGCCGGTCGGGAGCGCGCTCTCGGGCTGCCGCTGAATATCTGACCGAGGTCGGGTATCAGGAATGCTGGAACGTCACCGATGGCTTCGAAGGGGCGGCGGATTCGCGGGCCCATCGGGGCACCGTGTCGGGCTGGAAAGCCAGCACTTTGCCCTGGCGTCAGGGCTAATCGGCCAAAACGTCACGGTGGCAAAGAAACCGACGGTTCGCAGGAGAGAAAACGCGGTTCGACGTTGACACTCCCGAGGAATGGATCGATATCGAGTCTTAAGACTCCCTCCTCCCCCCGGGGGGCGCCGGGGTCTGGTTCGTCAGCCCCCCGAGGTCGGGGTCCGAGGTCGCCTGTGTCCGTCGTCCGTCCCTTTCGTTTTTGTTTCGCCCTCGGCTTGGCCCTGCTCGCCGCCGCCCCGCCTGTTGCGGTGGCGGCGGAGGCAGGCGCCACTCTGCAACGCCGGATTGATCAGGCGATTGCCACCACCCCGGTGATCGATGGAGCCATCGAGACCCAGACTGTCCGCGCCTTTTATGCCGGGCGCGGCCGTTTGGCCTGGGGCGGACAAGCCGCCCGGATCAGCGGTCAGATCCCGCAGGTCGTCCGCGCCGAGGGGCTCGATCTGCGCACTTATGCCCTGCCCAGCTCCGGCGGCGACGAGGTCGAAGCCGATGTCCGTTTGACGACCGCTCTGGCCCGGCTTGGCCGACATATCGCGGTTGGCCGGGTCACACCGGATCGGGACTTGGGCGGATTTGGCGGGGCCAACCGCAACTCTTATGACGGGGTCCGCTTTCTCCGTCTGGTCAGCGAAGGAAAATCGCTGGAAGAAGCGGCGGCCCAGGTCCAGCCGCCTTTCGTCGGCTATCTGCGCCTGAAAGATGCCCAGGAGCATTTGCGGGAACTGGCCCGGGCCGGCGGCTGGCCGACCCTGCCGACGGATCTGCCCAAACTGGTGCCGGGCGAAACCAGTGACGAACGGATTCCCCTGCTGCGCCGCCGGCTGATCGCCAGTGGTGATCTGGATCCCGCTGAATCCAGCAATGAAGCCCCGCTTTATGACGGCGCGGTGGTCGAGGGGGTGCGTCACTTCCAGCGCCGCCATGGACTTGAACCGGATGGGACCGTCGGAGCCCGAACCCTGGCCACTCTCAATGTCCCGGTTGAAGCCCGGCTATCCCAGCTCGCGGCCAATCTCGAACGCTGGCGCTGGATGCCTCACCAGCTTGGCCGGCGCCATGTCAGCGTCAACATCCCCGCCACCTCGCTTGACCTAGTCGAGGATGGCGCGGTGACTCTGTCGATGCGGGTGGTGGTCGGCGATACCCGCCACCCAACGCCCAGCATGGATTCACGGATGAGTTCAGTCGTTCTCAATCCGCCCTGGTCGGTGCCGAGCAGCATCGTCGAGAAAGAAATCCTGCCCAAGCTGCGGCGTGATCCGAATTATCTCGCCAGTAACAACCTGCAAATCGTCGATTATCCCCAGGACAGCCCGGAATCCGCCGGAGACGGGATCGACTGGAACGGAATCGGCAAGAGATTCCCCCGGCTGCGTCAGCCGCCGGGACCGGATAACGCGCTGGGCCAGATGAAATTCAACCTCAGCAACGCCGACGACATCTACCTGCATGACACCCCCAATCACCGGGTGTTCTCGCGGGCCTACCGGGCTCTGTCCCATGGCTGTGTCCGCCTGGACGATCCGGTCGCTCTGGGCGAAGCGCTGATGGGCGCCCGCTGGCAGGGCCGCTTGGCGAGCAATCTGAGTGAAAATCCGTCAACCCGAACGGTCCCGCTCGAACATACTATCCCGGTCTATCTGGTCTATTTCACCGCCTGGACCGATCCGGCGGGAGAGATCAACTTCCGCGACGATCTGTACGGCCACGACCGCCGCCTGGGCACGGCCTTGCGCCAAGCCCGAAACGGCACGACCTCACCCCCTGCGGCAGCCCCCCGTCCGACCCCAGTTCGCGCCTCAGCCCCGCGCCCGGCCCCGGCGACGCCAACCCCCGCCGTCAGCTCGCCTGCCCCAACCACGCCAGACCCGACTCCTGCCCCGGCTCCAGCCGCACCGCCCCCAACTTGACGAATCAAAGGGGGGCCGGGGCATCGCCCCGGCCGGGTTCGGGCGGGAGCCCGACAGACTGTAGTTCGATCTTCGGACAGCGATCCATCACCACGACCAGCCCGGCCGCCGTCGCCCGAGCCGCAGCCGCGTCATCACGCACCCCAAGCTGCATCCACACCACCTTGGCACCACAAGCGATCGCTTCGTCAACAATCGCCCCGGCCGCCTCGGACTGACGGAAAATATCCACCATCTCCACCGGCTCGGGCAAAACGGTCAAACTGGGATAAACCCTCTCGCCGAGCAAAGTCTGACCAGCGAGACCAGGATTGACCGGCCAACAGCGATAGCCCTGCCGCTGGAGAAAGGCCATCACCTGATAACTCGGCCGATCTGGACGCGCCGAGGCGCCGACAATGGCAATGGCCCGAACCCTGCCCAGCAGATCACGAAGAAAATGATCGGGATAATGAAGGGGAGGCTGATCGCTCATCCGAATTCCTCTCATCGGCCACACCAGACCGGATTCCGTTTCTCCAGAAAGGCGGCAATCCCCTCCTGGGCATCCGCACTGGCCAAATTACGCGCCATCAGTCCACTGGTATAGGCATAGGCCTCGGCCAGCCCCATCTCGCGCTGACGCTGGAACGCTTCTTTGCCGATCGCCAACGTCAAAGGCGATTTGCTGGCCAACAACCGGGCCAGTGCCTCACACTGCGCCTCCAAGTCCGCCGGAGGCGCCAAATCGGATACCAGACCAAACTGCAAGGCGGTGGCCGCATCGATCGGTTCCCCGGTCAATAACATCCGCATCGCCTGTTTTGGCCCAATCGCCCGAGACAAGGCCACCATCGGAGTCGAGCAGAACAGACCAATCGTCACGCCGGGCGTGGCAAAACGGGCATCCTCGGCGGCGATGGCCAAATCGCAACTCGCCACCAACTGACAGCCAGCGGCGGTGGCCATTCCCTGCACCCGGGCAATCACCGGCTTGGGGAGCGTAACAATCCGCTGCATCACCTCGGCGCAGGTGGCAAATAACGCTTCCATCGTCGCGGTTTCCGTCGCCGCAGCCCGCAATTCCTTCAAATCATGCCCGGCACAGAACACCGGTCCGGCACCCGCCAACACCACCACCCGCACCGCCGCGTCAGCGGCAATCGCAATCAGAGCCGCGTTCAGGGCGTGCAGCATCGCCCCGGACAAGGCATTTCGGCTCTCAGGACGGTTCAGAGTCAGGGTCGTGACCCCCTCGACATCCGTCCGCAGGACAAGAGGACAATCCGCCATGGCAGGGCTCCCGTTTTCCGGTTGGGCATCCCCTGAGCATAACAGCCAAAACCAGGAAAACCGCAGCCCTCCCACGCCGGAAAGCGATGTCTTCTCACGGAGACGGCGATGAAACGGGAGGGAGGATGGCGCGCCCAGCAGGATTCGAACCTGCGACATCCCGCTTAGAAGGCGGGTGCTCTATCCAACTGAGCTATGGGCGCGCAGCCCTAAAAACGTCCAGATCAGCACGGACACCACCGGGGTGGCGGGTGCTTGTACCAGAGTCCCCTTTCCAAGTCCACCGAAGTCGATTGGACCCAGAAAGGGATTAAAACCAGTGCCCTACCAGAGCCGCCACCACACCGGCCGTGACTCCCTCCGGCAAAGCCAAGGGCACCGGGCCATCCTCAGAACCGTCCAAACTCCCGCTTATCACTGCGGAAATTGTCGGCATAGGATTTGGGTTTCTGCCTCCGTGGCGGCTCGTTGTCAACCCGATAGTCGAATCCACGACGGCGGGCGAACGCAATGGCCGCCTCACGGGTCGGAAAGGTCAGGCGGATCTGGCTGGCCGTATCCCCCGAACCGGCCCATCCCATCAGAGGATCAGGCACTTTCGCCTCACTGGCTTCCGGTTCCAGCACCCAACTGCCAGCCAATCCACCCGGTCCCGATTGCATCGCCGATTTGGCCGGCCGGTAAATCCGCACCTCGATCGCCACGGGGCGTCTCCCTTCCCATCGCCGGAGGGCCGCCGCCCTCCCCTGTTTGCCTTGCCGCGAGACCAGATCCCGCCTCGCGGCTCCATCCCGGCCGCTTAACGCGGTATCGCCTGTACCATCTGCCACGGCACCAGGCATCCCGCAACCTGCGGGTAATAACCGGCCGGATTGCCACAATAATAATAAAATCCGGGCACGACGACCGGGGCCGGCTGGAAGCTGGGCGGCGGCACCGGATAAACCGGCTGGGGATACCAATGCCAGCGGTCGGAGGCAATCCACCACCAGCCACTCCGTCCCTCATGCCAGCCCTGCCACCAGCGCCCCCGATTCCATCCGCCCATCTCCGGTCCTGGCCCACCGGGTCCCGGCCCACCGGGCGGCCCGCCCCAATGAGGATGGCGCCGCTCTTCGCCCGGGCCGGGGCCAGGCCCAAAGCCGGAACCTCCGGGACCTGGACCGGGAGGGCCGCCCCAATGAGGACGACGCGACTCTTCGCCCTGACCAGGACCGGGAGGGCCGCCCCATGACTGGGCCTGAGCCGAACTCCAACCACCAAGTGCGAGCAGGATCGCCAGCGCGATCGCCCCCAACTGTCCCGGGCTGCAAACCGACATCGTTCGTGTCCTTCCGCCCCCGGAGAGGGGGCTATCAGGGTGACACGCCCCAGCCCCGCCAGCACGGCGGGAAACGGAGCGACTCTCCATCATATGAGGGACAAAACACGATGCGTCGAGTGTTTCCACCGCCAGCGGCAGATCACCAGGTCCGGACCTTGCCGGTGTCGACATGAACGAAATCGGATTCGGGATAGGTGCCGACTCCACCGGCCCGCAGCGAGCGAGCGGCCCGTCCCACCGTGTTGGTCGGATGCCCCGGCAGACGAATGTCGATCGCCTTCCCCTGCGTGTGCAGACTGTGGGTCGCAACCCCATCGCTGGTGCTGGCCAGCAGGGCATTGGTCATCGGCGAGCGGTACCCACTGACGACATGGATCGCCTCTTTCACCCCCATCCGGCGTTGCAGCGACACCAGCAGATCGAGCAGATGGGGGTCGATCGGATGGATCGCGCCCGTCCTGTAATCGCGGAGCAATCTCGCCACCTGAGCAATAACACGCGATTGATAACGCCCTTCTCCCCAATAAACCTCCTTAATACTTTCGCCAGTATGTAGGTTATAGAGGTTCACCGTGCGTTCCGGCAGACGATGGATTGCGGCCTCGACCGGGGAGGTCACCACCATCGCGGCCGCGGCTCCCAGGCCCAAGCTCAGGAACCCTCGCCGGTTCTTCACCTGGTCGATCATCCTTGCTCCTTTCGGACCGCCCCGACCCGGGGCGGGTTCTTCTTAACACCGTCAGCGGGCCCGGAGTCAACCCTGACGGTGCCCCGTCCCCCCCTCGTTCGGAGGGGACAGTCTCTGTAAAAAAAGCGAAAAAATGTAACGAATGGTGACGAAGGCGCTCAACTGCTGCCGAGCGGGGTGATCCGCCAGGCCGGCAAAATGACGATCGCCGTGGTGCCATGACCGGGATGGCTGTCGAGGGTGAAATGGCCGCCATGGGCCTCGACCAGGGCCTTGGTCAACGGCAAGCCGAGGCCGCTTCCCTCATATTTGCGCGACAATCGGCTGTCGGCCTGGACGAACGGTTCCATCACCCGGACCAGGTCCTCGGGGCTCATTCCGATCCCGGAATCCGTGACCATGATGGCAAAACCATCGGCATCAGCCCGGGCGGAAATCGTCACCCGACCGCCCTCATCGGTAAATTTGACCGCGTTGGACAGCAGGTTCAGCACGATCTGACGCATCCGCCGCTCGTCGGCCAGCAACAACGGCAGAGCCTCGGGCAAACTGGCCTCGACCGTCAGTCCGGCATTGGCCGCCCGCCGGGCCAGCATCCGCGCCGACGCCCGGATGATCCCGGCCACATCCACCACCGTTTCCACCAGATCGGTCATCCCCGCCTCGGCCTTTGACATGTCGAGGATGTCATTGATCAGTTCGAGCAGATGCATCCCGCTGTCGTGGATATCGTCGAGATAGGGGCGATAGCTGACGGGGGTGATCGGCCCGAAAATCTCGTGCTTCATCATTTCGGAGAAGCCGATGATCGCGTTGAGAGGGGTCCGCAATTCGTGACTGATGTTGGCCAGGAAGGTGTTTTTAGCGCGATTGCCCCGCTCGGCCGCTTCCTTGGCCTCGCGCAGGGTCGATTCGGTGCGCTTGCGTTCGGTGATATCGGTCAAGCAGAGAATGACGCCGCCGCCCGGCATCGGCGAAGCCCGCGCCTCCAGCATCACGCCGGCCGCCCCCTGGCGTTCGAAGATCAAATCGGGACGGCGACGCAGAGCCTCGGCCAAAGCGACCGTATCCCGCACCGGCGCCGTCCCCGGCGGGGTCTCAGGCGAGACCAGCAACGCCAGCAACAGGGTTAAATCGATCGCTCCGGCGGTCAGTTCCGCCGCCGGCAGGCCGAGCATCCGCCGCGCGGTCTGGTTGAGAGCGGTCAGGGTGTCATCGGCGCCGAACACCGCCACCCCCTGGGCCATATTGTCGATGATCGCCTGCAACCGCGACGCCTGCTCGCGGAAACGGGCCTCCCCCTCGATCAGCGCGGTTTCGGCCCGCTTGCGCTCGGTGATATCGCGCGTCACCCCGATGAACGTCACCAGATCGCCCTGGTGCATCTCGGCCACGCTGATATCGAGCGGAAATTCACTGCCGTCGCGCCGCCGCCCCCGCACCTCACGGCCGATGCCGATAATGTGCGGCTCGCGACTGTGCATGTAACGGTTGATATGACGCTGATGATCGGTGGCAAAGGCTCCGGGCATCAGCATGGTAATGTTGCGGCCGACCACCGCATCCGCCTCATAGCCGAAAATCCGCTCGGCGGCCGGGTTGAAGCTGAGCACCACCCCGGCCTCGTCGATGGTCAGAATCCCGTCCAGGACGGTATCCATCACCCCCCGGAGCCACGTCACGGTACTGACCAGACTTTCCTCGACCTGACGCCGCTGGGTGACATCCCGCAGCACCCGCAACTGCCCTCCGTCCGGCAGAGGATAGGTATGGACGCTGACCCAGCGCCCATCGGCACAGACGTCCTCGTCGCCAGCCACCCCGGCCTGCCAGCTTTCCAGCTTGGCGGTCCGCCATGCCGCGTCACGGCCGAGCGCCCGCCCGCCGCGATCGATCAATTCGTCGAAACGGATTCCCAGGGAGAAGCGGTCGAAAGCAGGCTGGAAAAAGCCCCGATAGGCCTCATTACAGGCCACCAGCCGGGCCCCACCGTCATAAACGCCAACGCCATCAACCCGGCCGGCAATCACTTGGGCCAGCTGGCGGCGAAAACGCCGCCGCCGCAGCCCGAGCCAGGACAGGGTTCCTCCAACCCCGCCCGCCAGTCCCCCGACCGCCGCCAGCACCGTAGTTGCGCTCAGCCCCGCATCAAGGGAAAAGTCCATGACACCGCTCCCGGCCGGGCCGACCTTCCCGCCGCTTATTCGTCGTAGGCGGCAAGCGAGGAGAAGGGCACGCCCAGTTCCTTCAGCCGTTGACGCCCGGGCAGGAAGGAAAGCTCGATGATACTGGCCGCGCCAGTGACCTCGGCGCCGATCTTGCGGAGCAATTCAATCCCGGCGGTCATCGTTCCGCCAGTGGCGAGCAGATCGTCGAGCACCACCACCCGCTGGCCCTCGCTGATGGCGTCATGCTGGATCTCGATCACGTCGGTGCCATATTCAAGGGCATATTCGTGACGGACGGTCTTGCCCGGCAGCTTGCCCTTCTTGCGCAGCATCACGAAGCCACAGCCGAGCTTCAGCGCCAACGGCGCCGCGACCAGGAAGCCCCGGGATTCAATCCCGGCGAGAATGTCCGGCTGAAACCGCCGCACGTCGCGGGCCAATCGTCCCATCGCCACCTGCCAAGCATCGGAATGGGCCAGCAGGGTAGAAATGTCATAGAACAGGATGCCCGGCTTGGGGAAATCGGGGACGCTGCGAATGTGGTCCTTGATGTTCATGTCCGCGCTCTGCGAAAGGAAAGGAAGCGGCATCGTAACCACAGGTCAGGATGCGGTCAAAAGCAAAGCGGGGCCGATCCGAGCATCTCCCGTAACACCGTCACCACCGCTGTCACCGGGATCGACTCCATCGTGTCGCCCCCGAAATCTTGTGCCCGCAACAAGCGTAACCCTGGGGTTGTTGGCGCAAATTTGGCGGCAGGAGTCGGACCAAACAGCGAAAGCAGCGGAATGTCGGCAGCGGCCAGCATGTGACCGGTGCCACTGTCATTGGCCACCGCCGCCTGCAAGCGCCGCCCCAGCGCAATGGTCAGCGAGGGCGACAGGTCGCTCACCTCCTGCAAGGGCAGACGGGCTTCCGGCACCGCGGCCCGAACCGTCCCCGCCCATTCCGCCGCCTCGGCCGGACCCAGCAACACCACCGGCACCCAACCCGCCGCCGCAACCTCGGCCGCAACCGTCAGATAGCGGTCGAGGGGCCAGCATTTATGCCGTCCCCCCGCACCGGGGGCGAAGCCGACATAGGCAGCCCCGGAGGGCAGCAAATACGCAGCCAGAGCGGCGTGAACCGGATCGGGCGGCAAAGGGGCTGCCGTACCTGCCGGACGACCGGAGGCGAGTTCAACCAGAGTGAGGAGTTGCTCGACCATCGCGGCCGGAGGCTTGCTGCGACGCGGCGGACGGGCATCGGACAGCCAATAACCGGCCGCCGCCGAGAGAAAGCGATGGTGGCGGATCCGACGGACAATCAGTGTGGTCAGCACCCGGCGTTGGGTGTCAACAATCAGATCGAACGTGCGATCCGGCAGGGGCCGGCGCCAGAGTTCGCGCGGGCGGGAGCCGATACCGGCCTGATCGATCACTTCGTCGAGCAGGCCGGCCACCAGCGGGGCCAGGGAACCGGCATAGACGCTAGGACCCTTGCCGGCCAGCCAAGTAATGCGCGCCGCCGGAAAAGCCGCCCGCAAAGCCCGCACGAACGGCAGCTTGATCAGCCCGTCGCCGACCGCGTCTAAACCGACATAGACCAGCACCGTTGCCGGGTTCTCCCCGTTCCCCCGGCTTCGGTTCATTCGCAAATCCGCGCCCGTCGTCCCTCGACCGCGATCCGCCCTTCCGCAAGCAAACGCAAGGCCCGGGGATAAGCATGATGCTCCTGCTCCAACACCCGGGCGGCAAGGCTGTCCTCATCATCCTGATCCAGCACCGGCACGGCGGCCTGAATCAGAATCGGCCCGGCATCCAACTCGGGGGTGACGAGATGGACGGTACAGCCATGCAGCCGCACCCCAGCCTCCAGGGCGCGGCGATGGGTATCGAGTCCGGTAAAGGACGGCAGCAGCGAAGGATGGATATTCAGCATCCGCCCCTGCCAGCGGGCAACGAACCCGGGCGACAGCAGCCGCATGAAGCCGGCCAGACAGACCAGATCGACCCCCGCCGCCCGCAGAGCCTGATCGAGGGCGGCATCAAAGGTTTCGCGGGAGGGAAAGTCACGGTGACGGATCACCTGCGACGGCACCCCGGCCGCCGTCGCCCGGTCGAGCGCCTGGACCCCGGGGACATTGGAGATCACCAGAGCGATTTCAGCGGGATAGGTCGGGGCGACACAGGCATCCAGCAGAGCCTGAAGATTGCTGCCCCGGCCCGACACCAGCACGCCGACCTTGGCCCGGCGCGCCGGGCTGAACGGTTGCACCACGTCTCTAGCCTTCCAACAGATAGCTGACCAGCCCATCGGCCAGTTTCGGTTCGAACCAAGTCGATTTGGGCGGCATCACCTGCCCGGCATCCGCGACCGCGATCAGATCCTCCATCGCCGTCGGGAACAAAGCGAACGCCGCCGCCGCGGCCCCGGAATCGACCCGGGCCGACAGAGCGTCAAGGCCACGCCGGCCGCCGATGAAATCGATCCGGGGATCGCGGCGCGGATCGGTAATGTCGAGCAGGGGCGCCAGCAGACGGTCAGACAGCAGGCTGACATCGAGTCGGGCTACCGGATCAGCCGGAACCGGCTCTTTGAGCCCAAGCTGATACCAACGTCCGGCGAGATACAGACCGAACCGCCCGGCGGCCTCGGGCCGGGCCGGGCCGGCGACCGGGGTGACGGTAAAGGATTCGGCGATCGCGGCCAGAAAGGCGTCGGGATCCCGGCCGCCGAGATCAGCGACAACCCGGTTGTAATCCAGAATCTTCATTTCCCGGATTGGGAAACTGACCGCCAGAAAAGCCTGGGCGACCGCCGAGTCCGGACGGGCGGCGGCGACCCGGGCGGCGGCGGCGGAACGATGATGGCCATCGGCGATGTAAACCGCCCGCATCGTCTGAAAAGCCCGGGTGATGGTGGCAATATCGCTGGGGCGGCTGACTTCCCACAGACGATGGGTCACGCCATCCGGAGTGACCGCTTCGGCATCGGGCGCGACATGGCGGGTGGTAGCGGTGACCAGAGTCAGCGAGGGATGATCGGGATGGGCCAACAGCACCGGTCCGGTCTGGGCGGCACAGGCCTCGATCTGATGAACCCGATCATCCTCTTTGTCCGGGCGGGTCACTTCGTGGCGGCGAATCCGGTTGGCGCGATAATCCGCGACAGCCGCGGCCCCGACGATCCCGGTCTGAACATGATCTTCGGTTTCGAGCTGATAGAGGTAGTAACGCGGCCCGGAATCCCGGACCAACTGCCCCGCCGCGATCATCGCCCGCAAATTGGTCCCAGCCTGCTGGTAAACCGCCGGGTCATGGGGATCGGTGTCGGGAGCAAGATCAATCTCCGCCTTCGAGACGTGAAGGAAGGAGAGCGGGTTGCCGGCCGCCAGAGCGCGCGCCTCGGCCGAGGACAGCACGTCATAAGGCGGCGCCGCCATCTGGGCGGCAAGCCCGGCGGCCGGACGCAAACCGGCGAAGGGGCGGAACAGCGGCGGGGTAGCGGGTTTCGAGGACACGGGCGATGAACCTCTCGGCTGGCGGTCGCGAACGGCAGGCGGCCGGGGCGGGGACCGTCCCGGGCAAGTCTCCCGGTCGGTCTTAGCCCGGATTCACGCCGCTGTCATCCCGGCTCAGCAGAGGAACTCACACTCCCCCCGCAGCGGCGGAACGGCGCAACAGGCGCAGACCATTGCCGACCACCAGCAGCGAGGCTCCGGTATCGGCAACGATCGCCCCCCACAGCGAGGCCAAGCCAAGGCAGGCCAAAACCGTGAACAGGAGTTTGATCCCCAGGGCCAGGGCGATGTTCTGACGCAAAACCCGCTTCATCCGCCGGGCATGGGCAATCAGCCAGGGAAGTTGGTGCAGATCGTCCGACATCAGGGCGACATCGGCGGTTTCGATCGCCACATCGCTGCCGGCGGCGCCCATCGCGATGCCGAGACGGGCGCGGGCCAGCGCCGGGGCATCATTGACCCCGTCTCCGACCATCGCCACCGCGCCATGGCGGGCCATCAACTGGGCAATCGCCGCTTCCTTGTCCTCGGGCAATAATTCAGCCCGCACCAGATCGCGATTGAGGCCGAGATCGGTGGCAATCCGCTGCGCCGTCGCCTGATTGTCACCGGTCAGCACCGCATAGTGACGGAGGCCACTGGCCCGCAGAGAGGCCAGGGCCGCCGGGGCCGCCGGACGGATCGTGTCGGCAAGGGCAATCAGGCCGATCACCGCGTCGTCCTGACCAATCACCACCACCGTTCGTCCCGCTGCCGCCAGTTGTTCGGCCTGAGCCTGATGTTCGGCGGTGGCAAACCCACGCTCGGCAAGAAAACGAGGCGAGCCTAACCAGACTAAATGATGATCGATCTGGCCGGTCACCCCCCGACCGGGAAACGTCTGGACCGCACTGGCCACTGGAACCGTGAGGCCCTGACGACGGGCCTGAGTCCGAATCGCCTCGGCAATCGGATGGGTGGCCTGCGCTTCCAGCCCTGCTGCACGGGCCAGCACCTGCTGCTCCTCTCCTCCGTTCACCGCCACCACCTGCTCGACCACAAGCCGGCCGGTGGTCAGGGTGCCCGTCTTATCAAAAGCGATCAGAGTCAGATCCGCTGCCGTTTCCAGCGCGGCTCCGCCCTTGATCAGCACGCCGTGACGGGCCGCGGTCGCCATGGCTGCGACCACCGTCACCGGAGTCGAGATCACCAGGGCGCAAGGGCAGGCGATCACCAACAGCACCAGGGCACGATACAACGCCTCGTCCCAGCCGGTTCCCAGCAGAAGCGGGGATCCGACCAGCACCAGCAGAGCCAAAAGAAACACAATCGGGGTATAAATCGCGGCAAAACGATCGATCCAGCGTTCAGTCGCGGAGCGTCGGCTTTGCGCTTCAGCGACCAGCCGACCGACCCGGGCCAAAGTCGTCTCACTGGCTCTTTTCAGATTTTCGACCTCCAGAACCCCCTCGCCATTGAGGCTGCCGGCATAGAGGGTGTCACCCGGCTGTTTGGTGACGGGCAGGCTTTCTCCGGTGATCGGAGCCTGATCAACCGCACTGGTTCCCTGTCGGACCCGGCCATCGAGCGGAATCCGTTCGCCCGGTCGGACCAGAAACAAGGCGCCGACGGGAACCTGATCCGGGGCGACTTGGCTTTCCTGGCCGTCCGTCCCCCTGACCCGGGCAAAGGGGGGGGTCAAATCCATCAGAGCGGCAATCGCTCGCCGGGCCCGCCCGGTACTCCAGCTTTCCAGCGCCAAGGACAGGGCAAACAAAAAGGAAACCGTTGCCGCTTCGGCCCAATCGCCCAGGATCACCGCCCCGAAAACAGCAAGGCTCATCAGCAAATTCATGTCCGGCCGGACCCGCCGGGCGGCCAACAAAGCCTTGGGCAGCACCATCCACAAGCCGATGAGGATGGCCCCGGCCAGAGCGATCCGGCTGGGGATGAGGCTCCCCCCCCCGATCTGCTCCAGCAACACCCCAACCCCGGTCAATCCACCACTGAGAGCGGCGAGAGCGATCTGCATCCGGCGCCGCCGCTGCTCGGGATCGGCCCCCACCGTCGGCTCGTCCCACAGTCGGGCCTGCATGCCAGTCCGGGCCACAGCGGCGATGATGACAGTCGGGTCGCAGGATGCGGGAACGATCATTCGGGCTGCCAACACATCGAAGGCCAAGTGGTCGCCCCCGCCGACCAGGGGACCGAGTTCGGCGCGGAGAAGGCGGACTTCCTCAGCACAATCGAGTCCGGAAACCCGAAACGACCGCCCCTGTTCCAGAACGGCCGGTGAGGGTGTCGCTTCAACCGACTCGTGGTGGTGATCGTGGGGCGTGCAGCAGCAGGCGGCATGAGAACAAGATTTGCTGGTCACGGGGGGTCTCCTGCCCTTGAACAAAACGCTATCCAGGCGGCAGGATCGGGCCTGGAGTCACTTCAGGGTCAAGCCTTCATGCCAGCTCTTGCGATCGGCCACCTCAGCGCCCAGACCGGGGTCACGGTCGAAACCATTCGCTATTACGAAAAGATCGGTCTGTTGCCGCGGCCAGCGCGGACCGCCGCCGGATATCGTCAGTATGATGAGGACGACCTGCGCCGGCTGACCTTCATCCGTCGTGGCCGTAGCCTGGGCTTTTCAATTGAGGCGATCCGGGCCTTGCTGGGTCTGGCTGAACATCCTGACCAGCCCTGCCATGACGCTGACGCGTTGGCATGCGCCCATCTAATTGAAATCGAACGACGAATCGAGGAATTGGGGCGCTTGCGGGATGCGGTGCGCGAGATGGCCGGCTGCCATAGCGATTGTGTCGCCGGCTGCCGGATCATTGATACCTTAACCCGTTGAATCCCTGAAAACAAAGGGGGTCCGGGGCTTTGCCCCGGCCGGGTGCGGGCGGGAGCCCGACACTCCCGCGAAATTAACTATAAAAATACCAGATTAATAGTTTTATAGATTTTACATTTGACTTCCTGTCATCGCCCTGGCTACCGTTTGAGGGTCCGCTAAGGCTGAGCCCCGGATATCCGTAAAAAGTTCAAGGACCGACGGCGATGATCGGACTGATGACGATCCGCGGACGGCTATTGGCTGTCGCTCTGGGAAGCGTGCTGGCAACCGGACTGGTGGTGGCCGGCTGGTGGGGCATCTTCAATGATTTGAAAGTCGGGGGACCGGTTTATGACCGGGTGGCCCTGGTCAAGGATCTGATGGCCGAGATCAATCCACCGCCGCTTTACATCATGGAAGCCTATATGACGGTATCGCGCGCCTTTAACGCCGATCCGAATGAATTGCCCGGCCTGCATGACAAATTGCGGAACCTGAATCAGGCCTACGAAACGAGCAATGCCAAATGGCAGGCCGCGCCGATCGATCGCGATCTGGCGACATTGCTGCTCGAAGACGTGCATAAACCAGCCGAAAAATTTTTCAAAGTCGCAGAGGAAGTCTACTTCCCGGCCTTACAGCGCGGCAGTCATTTTCGCGCCCAGATGGCCTTGGCCGAAATGGAAATGCTGTTCGAGGAGCATCGCGCCGCAATCAGCAAAGTGATTGCTGCCGCGCAGACCCTGTCCAAGCAAACCGAAGCCGAGGCACAAACACGCGAAAACCGGCTGAAGCTGGCGGTGCTCGGGCTGACCGGGCTGACCGGGCTGGGATTGCTGCTGGCGATGTTGCTGGTCACGGGATCGATTCTGCGACCGCTGGGGCGGCTGACCGAAACCGTGCGGCAGCTGGGACAGGGCATGACCGCAGATCCGATTCCCGAGTTGGGCCGGCGTGACGAACTCGCCCCACTGGTGGCCGCCTTGGAACAATGGCGCCAGAGCCTGATCGAGGCCGATGCCCAAGCCAACCGGGACCGGGCGGAGCAGGCGCAGCGCGCTGTCCGTCAACAAACCGTTGAAGCGGCGACGCGGCGGTTCGAAACAGCGATCCAGACCTTGCTGTCTCGGATCAAAGCGGCAGCGGGCGACTTGCATGCCTCGTCCGAGACCCTGAACGGCAATGCGGAAAAAACCCGCCAGCAAAGCGCGGCCGTTTCCAGCGCCACCGAACAGGCCAGCAGCAATGTGGCAACCGTCTCGTCCGCCTCAACCCAATTGAAGAGTTCGATCGGCGAGATTGCCCGGCAGGTGCATCATTCCGCCGGAATCGCCCAGGCCGCCGCCGCCGAGGCTGAGGACGCCAACCGAACCATCCGCAGCCTGCAAGACGCCGCGCAACGGATTGGTCAGGTGGTCGGACTGATCACCGATATCGCCGAGCAAACCAATCTGCTGGCGCTGAATGCGACAATCGAGAGCGCGCGGGCGGGAGACGCCGGCAAAGGCTTTGCGGTGGTGGCGGGAGAGGTCAAAACCCTGGCCAATCAAACCGGCCGGGCAACCGAGGAGATTGCCCAACAGGTGGTCTCGGTCCAGAAAGCGACGGAAAGTGCGGCGCAGACTCTGGAGGGGATTGCCCGGACGATAACCCTGCTGAATGGCCTGTCCGGCATGATCGCCGCCGCCGTCGAACAGCAAAATGCCGCCACGGCCGAGATTTCCCGCAGCGCCGATCTGGCGGCCCGCAATACTACCGAAACAGCCGGAAATATCACGGCGGTGACCTCGATTGCGGCCGAGACCGGGCAAATGGCTCAGGGGGTATTTCTGGCCGCTAATGATCTGCTCGGCGAGACAGAACATCTCGAACAAGCCGTGTACCATTTTCTGGATGATGTCCGCGCCGCCTGATGAAAAAAAAGGGGGTCCGGGGCTTCGCCCCGGTCGGGTTCGGGCGGAAGCCCGACAGCTTATTGAACGTGGCGGTGATGGCTGTCGGGAAAATGGGGATGCCGATGAGTCAGCGGGGCGTGGTGATGCTGATGCACATGCCGCCCCGCTGGTTCGGCCCCGTCATGATGCTGATGATGCTCATCGTGACTGTGGGCGTGCCGATGGTCGAGCGCCTCATGGGAATGATCGTGATCATGGCGCTCGGTTAAATGCAGCCACAGCCCCCATCCCATCAATCCCGCCGCCAGCCCCAACGGCACCGTGAACGGTTCGCCGAACACCCCCACCGCGAGAGCCGCCCCGGCAAAGGGAGCCAGCGAGAAATAGGCACCAGTCCGCGCCGTCCCCAGCTCGCGCAGCCCAATAACGAAGGCCACCAGACTGAGCCCATAGCCAAACAGCCCGAGCCCGGCCCCCCAGGCGATCACGTCCCAGGCCGGCAGCGGAGCCCCCAGCGCCAAAGCCAGGGCCAGATTGCTCGCTCCCGCCACGAGCCCCTTCCAGGCGGCGATCTGGACCGGATCGGCCAGCGATACTTTACGAGTCAGATTATTGTCGATCGCCCAGCACAGACAGGCGGCCAGAATCAAGCCCGCCGGCCAGGAGGCCACCACAGCCCCCTCCGGCCAGGACAGAATCAGAGCGCCGACGCTGATCGCCGCCATCCCCAGCACCACCCGCCGTCCCGCATTCTCCCGGAACAGACTCCAGGCCAGCAGAGCGGTCAGCACCCCTTCGGCATTCAGCAACAAGGAGGCGGTTGAGGCCTGGGTGTGCGCCAGCCCGGACATCAGCAACACCGGCCCGGCGATTCCGCCGGCCAGAATCGCCCCGATCAGCCACGGCCCTTCCTGCCGGTTCAGCCGGGCGGTCCCCCTGGGTCTCACCAGGCACAACAGACCCAGGCCGAGGCCCGAACCGAGATACAGAATCCCGGCCAGCATCCAGGGCGAGATTTCTCCTAACAGCAGTTTGGCGCAGGGCGTACTGGCGCCGAATAACAGCGCCGCCGTCAGAGCGGCGACAATCCCGGTGCGTTGAGCCATCGGCGCCTCATGTTTCCGTTCGCTCGTCCCGTCTGGGACCACCCCACAACAGGAGAAAGCCCATCCCGGCGGAGAGGAGCGAGCCCGCCAGTACGCCCAGCCGAACCGGCAGATCCTGGCTCTGATCGGGAAAGGCCAAGCCGCCGATGAATAAACTCATGGTAAAGCCAATCCCGGTCAAGGCCGCCATGCCCAGGATCTGGCGTCCGTTGGCCCCGGCCGGAGCGCGTCCGATGCGGAACACCAAGGCCAGACCGATGGCCAGCATTACCCCCAGCGGTTTGCCGAAGGCCAGTCCAAAGCCAATGCCCAGGGTGACCGGCCCGGTCAAGAGCGTGAGATCGATCCCGTTGAACGGAACGCCGGCATTCGCAAAGGCAAACAGCGGCAGAATGCCGAAGGTCACCCAGGGATGCAGGCCGTGTTCGATCCGGGTCAGGGGCGCTTGGCCGGTGGTGGGATCGATCGCCCGCAACGGAATGACAAAACCAAGCGCGACCCCGGCCAGAGTGGCGTGAACACCCGATTTCAGCACACACAACCACAGAAGCAGGCCGAGGAGGACGTAAGGCGTGGTGCGGGTCACTCCGGCGCGGTTCAGTCCGATCAGTCCGGCCAGGGTGAGGGCGGCCAGAGCCAAAGAGAAACCCGAGATTTGCGCGGTGTAGAACAAGGCGATGATCACGATCGCGCCAAGATCATCGATGATCGCCAGGGCGAGCAGGAAGATTCGCAGCGAAGGCGGAGCGCGTCGTCCGATCAGGGCCAGAACGCCGACGGCAAAGGCGATGTCAGTGGCGGTGGGAATGGCCCAGCCCCGGGCCAGCGTCGGATCGCCCCCGCTCCAACCGAGATAGACCAACGCCGGCACCACCATCCCGCCAACGGCGGCAAGTCCTGGCAAAGCGGCCCGGCGCAGGCTGGATAATTCCCCTTGGAGAGTCTCGCGTTTGATCTCCAGCCCGACCAGCAGGAAAAACACCGCCATCAAGCCGTCATTGATCCAATGATGCACTGTCTGGCTCAGGCCAAGCCCGCCAAGCTGGAGCCCCAAGGGCAGAGCGAGGAGAGCATGATAGAACGTCAGGACCGGGGAATTAGCCAGTGCCAACGCCAGCAGGGTCGCCAAGGCCAGGATGATCCCGCCGGCACTTTCAAGGCGGAGAAAGGAGCGAATAGTCGAAAGCGGCACCGAGGCGGCTCCTTTCTGCGGCAGGAAGCCTTCAGTGTCGCGGCGAAATGGGGCGGAGGCAAGGCAGCCGGTCAGCGCCGGAAATCGGATTTCCCCGGCGCCCGCATCACCACCAGCGCCCCCGCCGCATAAAGCCGCTCGACAAAATCAGGATGGTCGGAGCGGACCAGCACCAATCCGGGCCAGAAGCCAAAGGCCAGGACCTGAGTGGCTCCCGCCCGCCAGGGCGCCAGTCCAGCCTCGGACGTCTCAGTGACGTTCGGGAAAATGACCGCCAGCGGCTGCCCCGGATCCGGGGAGAGAATCTGCTCCCCGCCCCACAGCAGACTGCCTGCCAGCAGGGTCAGAAGGGGAGCAATCAATCCCCAGGACCGCTTCTGCGGTGAACCGGGCGGGGCTTTGGGATAAAGCGCCGATGTTCCCTCGGCGTTTCGCTTCAAGGAGGGGTTTTCATCCCCCCAACTGCCATCCGCCATGGCCTTGTCCCAACCGTCTGGCCGTTCCCTCGCCTTGAGGGGGTAGCATCTATATCTATGGTATAGAGGCGCGAACGAAGAAATGCAAGATTCCAGGCGGAATGGGAGGGATGTTTCCCCTCAGCCCAGAATTTCAGGCCGGAGGGCGCGGCAGCGGCGGACGGCGGCTGAAACGCTGGTCAAGACGCACCGCCGCAATGGCGACCGAGAACAGAGCCAGCCACACCACCCGGTTCTGATAGCGGTCATGCGGATTGCTGATCGCCCCACAGACGATGGCATTGCCGAACAGAGCCAACAATACGATCAGGGCCAAGCCGCAACTGGAGCGGTCGCGCCGTCGCCACGCCACCGCCAGCACCACCAGCAGGGCCAGTTCGGCGGCAACATTGACCGGGACCTGAAGGTCGTTCAGGTCGGTGAAATCGAGGGGGGGACGGCGCTGCTGGCGGGCAAAGCGGAAGGCGCGGAATTCCTCGGGGAAATGCGACAATTCGGTTTTGACGAAGTGCCAAGTCATCGGCACCAGATCCTCGCCGCTCTCGATCGCCTGAAGCTGTTCCAGCGTGTTTTCCAGGGCGGCGCTCAGCACCATCCCCGGAAAACGCCGCATTGCATCCTTAACGATCACCCCGGCTTCATCATGCATCGCCCGCCAGCCGCCCATTTCGTCGAACGGGCTGTCGCCCCAGAGAAATTCATCGGCGGTACGGGGGAGTTCGTCCTTGTGCTCGCATAATGTGAGCGCCGCACCCTCGGGACAGACCTCATCGAGATAGGCTTTGGCCACGCCGTTCTGGACGAACAAAGCGAGTTGGAGCACCTGCCCGGACTCACTGAAATAGGCCCGGCCGGTCAAAGCGTAATGGGTGGCGGGAACGGCCAGGATGCCGGCGATGATCGCCCCGCTCGCCACCGTCAGGCGTGGTCGGGGCATTCGGCGGATCAGCCGGGCCAGTCCGGCCATCCCCCACAGCACCATCAGCAATCCGGCGGCAACGGCGACATGGGACATGTGGACGCAGATCGCCACGGCGGTGATCACCCCGAGCAAACGACGGCGCCAGCGCGGCACTCCCTCGCCGAAGGCCAGGGTGGCAATCCCGAGGATCGACACCCCGGCAAACACGTCGGCCAACACCTGCGAGGTCACCCAGGCCAGCCCGGTCAGCGCGGCCAGCGCCAATCCGACCGCTGCCAGCACCAGGGGGCGGGCGCGGCCGACGAAGCCGGTGACCGCCTCATGCAAGACCCAGGCGGTCAGCAGCGCATGCAGCACCGGCATGGCCCAGAGGGTGCCGGTCAAGCGGGCGACGCTGCACATCATGGCGTAGGTCATCGTCCGCCAGACGATCGGCTGATGGCTGAAGGCCATTTCGACGTAATCTTCGCTGTCGAAATAGATCAGCGGATAGCCGTTCCACAGCGCCGGGGCGAGCAGCAGCCCGACCACCAGGAAAAAAGCCAGAGCATGCCAGGCAAACGCCCGGCCGGATGAGGCGAACCAAGACGTCATCGGCCGGGACAAGATTTAAGCCCTTTTCCAGAGAGTCCCGCCCGGTCCATCCTCCAGGAGGATCCCGGCCTCCGCCAGAGTCTGGCGGAGGCGATCGGCTTCGGCGAAATCGCGGGCCTTGCGGGCGGCGGTGCGGGCTTCGATCAGCGCGGCGACGGCAGCATCATCGAGTCCATCTCCCTTGGCCTCGCCTTTGAACCAGACCTCGGGATCCTGGCCGAGCAGGCCGAGCACCTGACCGGAGGCCAGCAAGCGGGCTTTCAGCCGGGCCTGTTCGGTCGGGTCGGTCGCTTTATTGAGGGCGCTGGCCAATTCATGCAGGGCGCTGATGGCCAGCGGGGTGTTGAGATCATCCTCCAGGGCGGCGCGGACTTCGATCGGCGCTTCGTTCCGTTCCGGCAGCGGCAGATCCCGCACCGCGCGCAAGGCGGTATAGAGCCGGTCGAGGGTGGCGCGGGAGCGGCGCAGCAGATCGTCGGTCCAATCGAGCGGCTGGTGGTAATGGCAGGACAGCATCGCCAGCCGGATCGCTTCGCCGGGGGCCTGATCGAGCAAATCGCGCACGGTGATGAAATTGCCGAGCGATTTCGACATTTTCTCACCATTGACCATCAGCCAGCCGTTATGCAGCCAGAAGCGGGCAAAATCCTGGCCGTTGGCGCAGACGCTCTGAGCGATTTCGTTCTCATGATGGGGGAACACCAGATCCTGGCCGCCGCCATGGATGTCGAAACTGGCGCCGAGATGCTCCAGGCTCATCGCCGAGCATTCAATGTGCCAGCCCGGTCGACCCCGGCCCCATGGCGAATCCCAACCGGGCAAATCGTCGGAAGACGGCTTCCACAGCACGAAATCGCCCGGATCGCGCTTGTAGGGGGCAATTTCGACCCGGGCGCCGGCGATCATCTCATCGCGCGAGCGCCGCGACAGCGCGCCATAGGACGGCATTGAGGCCACGCTGAACAGGACGTGCCCTTCGGCACTATAGGCATGGCCACGCGCGATCAGACGTTCGATCATCGCCACCATCTGGGCAATGTGCGCGGTGGCGCGGGGCTCGACGTCGGGTGGCAGGCAGTTCAGCGCGGCAATGTCCTCGTGGAACAAGGCGATGGTGCGGGCGGTAATCGTCCCGATGGTCTCCCCGGAGTCCCGGGCGCGCTGGTTGATCTTGTCATCCACATCGGTGATGTTGCGGACATAACGCACGGTCGGGTAGAGCGACCGCAGCAGCCGGTACAGCACATCGAACACAATCACCGGCCGGGCATTGCCGATATGAGCGCGGTCATAGACGGTCGGGCCGCAGACATACATCCCGACCTGACCGGGAACCAGCGGTTCGAAAGCATCCTTGCGACGAGTGAGAGTGTTATAAAGGACCAGCGGCACCGATCGGTCTCCGGCAAAGCAAACAGGGGGGAAAGATCAGGCCTCGCGGCCGTCGAGCCGAGCCAGGGCCCGTGCCCGTCCGATCAGGGGAAGCAGTGTCTTCAGCTCCGGCCCATTCTCGCGCCCGGTTAGGGCCAGACGCAAGGGGTGGAACAGCGCCTTGCCCTTCCGCCCGGTCGCGGCCTTCACCGCATTGGTCCAGCTTGACCAGATCGCCTCGTCCCACGGCTCGGGCGGCAGCAGAGCGGCGGCGGCGCGGGTGAAATCGGCCTCCTCGATCACCGGCTGGAGCGGCGTCCGGCAGATCGCCCACCAGTCACGCGCCTCATCGCTATGGCTCAGATTGGCGCGCACCGCCAGCCAGAAGGCTTCATCGGCCTCGGCCAGACCGAGGTCGGCCAGACGGGAGCGGGCCTCGGCAAAACTCAGGCCGTGCAGGAGACGGGCGTCGAGCCGGTCGAGGGCGTCCAGGTCAAAGCGCGGACTGGCGCGGCCGAATTTGTCCCAGGCGAAGATTTCAGCCAGGCTGGCCAGATCGGGCTTAAGGGTGATGGCTTCGGAGGTGCCGAGTTGGGCCAGCAACGAAGCCAGAGCCTGCGGGGCAATGCCGCGCTGGCGCAGATCATCCAGCGATCCCGAGCCGAGCCGCTTCGACAATTCGCCGCCATCGGCTCCCACCAGCAACGGCAGATGGGCGAAGCGCGGCACCGGCCCGCCCAGAGCTTCGAACAACTGGATCTGGGCCACGGTGTTGGTGACGTGATCCTCGCCCCGCACCACATCGGTGACGGCGAAATCGAGATCATCGACCACGCTCGGCAGAGTGTAGAGGAAGCTGCCATCGGCGCGGATCAGCACCGGATCGGACAGATGGGCGGTATCGCCATGGCTGGGGCCGCGCACCCGGTCGTCCCAGCGCACGTCGCCCGGTTCGAGCCGGAACCGCCAATGCGGTTGGCGGCCTTCATCCCGATAGCGGGCGATCTGTTCCGGGGTCAGGGCCAGAGCGGCGCGGTCATAGATCGGCGGGCGACCGAGCGACAGGGCCAGCTTGCGGCGGAAATCCAATTCTTCGGCGGTTTCCCAGCAGGGATAGAGCCGCCCAGCCGCTTTCAGCCGGTCGGCGGCGGCCTGATAGCGGTCGAGCCGATCGGATTGGCGGGCGAACAGATCCCAATCGAGCCCGAGCCAGCGCAAATCCGCTTCGATCGCGGTGGCGAAATCGGCGCGGGAGCGCTCGCGGTCGGTATCGTCGAGCCGGAGCAGGAACCGGCCCGCTTCACGACGGGCGAACAGCCAGTTGACCAAGGCAACGCGCGCATTGCCGACATGAAGGCGCCCGGTGGGGCTGGGGGCGAAACGGACGGTGATACTCATTGCGGGGTAAAGGCGTTAGTGATCGGGTAGCGCCGTTCCTTGCCGAACGCACGCGGGGTGATTTTGACTCCGGGGGGCGCCTGACGGCGCTTGTATTCGGCGCGATCGAGCATCCGCCACACCCGCCGGACCATAGCCTCGTCATAGCCTTCGGCGCAGGTCTCGGCCACCCCCATCTCGCCTTCGATCAGACAGGAGAGAATCCCGTCGAGCACGTCATAGGGCGGCAGGCTGTCCTGGTCGGTCTGGTTGGGGCGCAATTCGGCGCTGGGCGGCTTGGTCAACACCCGTTCCGGCATCACCGCCCCCACCGGACCAAACGCCCCGGAAGGATGGTGATGGTTGCGCCAGTCGCACAAAGCAAACACCGTGGTTTTATAGACATCCTTCAGCACCGCATAGCCGCCGCACATATCGCCGTAAAGAGTGGCATAGCCACAGGACATTTCGCTCTTGTTGCCGGTGGACAGCACCATCGGGCCGAATTTGTTGGACAGGGCCATCAGCAGCAGGCCGCGCGCCCGCGATTGGAGATTTTCCTCGGTGGTGTCGGGGGGGGCGGCACCGAACAACGGGGCCAGCATTGTGTCAAACGCCTGCATCGCCGGCAGAATGTCGATCCGGTCGAGTTGGATCCCGAGCAAATCGGCCACGGCGGCCGCATCTTCCAGACTGTCGGTTGAGGTGTAAGGCGAGGGCATCATCACACAGCGCACCCGCTCCGGGCCGAGGGCATCGACCGCCACGGCGGCGGCGAGGGCACTGTCGATCCCGCCGGACAGCCCCAGCACCACGCCAGGAAAGCCGTTCTTGGCGACGTAATCGCGCAAGCCGATCCGCATCGCCTGATAGATTCCCTCCAGCCGCCCGGCCGGCGGTTCGATCGGGCCGGTGCCGTGCCAGCCGGTGGCGTCGCGCTGCCAGTCGGTGACCACCAGCTTTTCCTGCCAAGGGGCCAGTCGGGTGATCAAGGCGCCGGTGCGGTCGAGAGCGAAACTGGCGCCGTCGAACACCAGTTCATCCTGCCCGCCGATCTGGTTGACGTAAACCAGTGGCAAGCCGGTGGCGGCCACCCGGGCGCGGGCATGGTCGAGGCGCTGCTCGGCTTTATCACATTCGTAAGGGGAGCCATTGGGGACCAGCAGCAGTTCGGCCCCGGCTTCGGCGAGAGCGGCGGCGACATCGGGATACCACATGTCTTCGCAGATCATCACGCCGAGGGAGATCCCCCGGAAGGGGATCGGACGGGGCAGCGGGCCAGGAATGAACAGGCGGGCCTCATCGAACACCCCGTAATTGGGCAGATGGGTCTTGAGCCGGACGGCGGCAATCTGCCCCGCGTCCAGCAGCAAAGCGGCGTTGTGCAGTTTGCCGGCCTCGCGCCAGGGCGCCCCGATCAGCAGGGCCGGGCCACCATCGGCAGTATCGGCGGCCAGCGCCCGCACGGCGGTTTCACAGGCGTCGAGGAAGGCGCTTTTCAGCACCAGATCCTCGGGGGGATAGCCACAGAGGCCAAGTTCGCCGCACAGGACCAGATCGGCCCTCTGTCCGGCGGCTTCGGCCCGGGCGAGGCGGATCCGCGCGGTGTTACCGGCGACGTCACCGACCACCGGGTTGAGCTGGGCCAGCGACAGGCGAAGACGATCAGTCATGGTCGGGAAATCCGGTTGCGGCAACCGCCCCGCACACTAGGGAGGGGCGTCGGGCCTGTCAACGAATCAGCGGGCTCCCGCCCGCACCCGGCCGGGGCGATGCCCCGGACCCCCTTTGAAGTCAAGGGGGGTTTGGGGGTTTCCCCCAAGCGGGGACCGGGGCGGCAGCCCCGGAGACGACAACGGCGGAGGAAAGATCCTCCGCCGTTCTCTCATGTGCCAAAAACCGAAACGGTTATTCGGCGGCCTTGGCCTGATCGCTGGCCTTGGCGATGCCGAGGCGGTCCCACACCGCGCAGAACGATTCGACCATGTGGTCCATCATCGCATCGTCATGCAGCGGAGTCGGGGTGATCCGCAGCCGCTCGGTCCCAACCGGGACGGTCGGGTAATTGATCGGCTGGACGTAGATGTCATAGTCGTCGAGCAGCATGTCGCTGGCCTGCTTGCACAGGCTGGCATTGCCGACCATCACCGGAATGATGTGGCTGATCGACGGCAGCACCGGAATGCCGCGCTCAGCGAGGCGACGCTTAGCAGTGGCGGCGCGCTCCTGGTGTCTGACCCGCAATTCGGGGTGTTCGCGCAGGTAGCGGATCGAGGCGAGACAGGCGGCGGCCGTGGCCGGCGGCATCGACGAGGAGAAGATGAAGCCGGGGCCGAAGCTGCGGATGTAATCGACGCAGGCCTGACTGGCGGCAATATAGCCCCCCACCACGCCAATCGCCTTGGCCAGGGTGCCCTGGATGATGGTGATGCGGTCACGCACCCCGTCGCGCTCAGCCACGCCCGAGCCCTCGGCGCCATACATGCCGACGGCATGGACTTCGTCGAGGTAGGTCATCGCATTGTGCTTTTCGGCCACGTCGCACAGATCGGCGATCGGGGCGATATCGCCGTCCATCGAATAGACGGATTCGAAGGCGACCAGCTTCGGCGCATCCTTCGGCGCCGCCGCAAGCAGGCGATCGAGATCGGCGGCATCATTGTGACGGAAAATCTGCTTCGGCGAGCGGCCGTGGCGGATGCCCTCGATCATCGAATTGTGGTTGAGGGCGTCGGAGAAGACGATGCAGCCCGGCAGGGTCGAGCCCAGAGTCGAAAGGGCAGTCTGGTTGGCAACATAGCCCGAAGTGAACAGCAGAGCGGCTTCCTTGGCGTTGAACGACGCCAGTTCCTGCTCAAGCAGCACATGGTAATGGTTGGTGCCGGAAATGTTCCGGGTGCCACCGGCGCCAGCGCCGCAGCGGTCATAAGCCTCATGCGCGGCGGCGATCACCTCGGGGCGCTGGCCCATGCCGAGATAATCGTTCGAGCACCACACCACCACTTCGCGAGTCTTGCCATCGCGGTGATTGAGCGCCACCGGGAACCGGCCGCAAATCCGCTCCAGGTCGGCGAAGACACGATAGCGCCCGTCGTTCTTCAGATCCGTGATCCGCTTGGCAAAAAACTGCTCGTAATCCATCCCAGTCCTCCCTCCGACCTGCC
>Ga0209373_10000626_pt1 | contig 52932 bp, 62 predicted proteins | sample Higcelweek5metaG_FD_187173 | JGI IMG/M metagenome (GOLD analysis project Ga0209373, IMG submission 187173) | Freshwater pond sediment microbial communities from the University of Edinburgh, under environmental carbon perturbations - High... | ecosystem: Environmental > Aquatic > Freshwater >... | reverse complement strand
AGAAGAGATTGATAAAATAAAAAAGACCGGCATAAACATTGCTTATTGCGGTGGAGCAATTTTTAATGGTATGGTGGATGATAATTGGGAAAAATTAAATTATGCTAGCAAAAACTAAAAAAATAATTAAAAGAGTGGCCTTCTATGGAGATGCTGATGCTAAAAAAAGTGATCAACATTATCAAGAAGCTTTTGAAACAGCCAAGATATTAGCAAAAAATGGTTATATTATCGTAAATGGAGGTGGACCAGGAGTGATGTTAGCTTCAACTTTGGGAGCAAAAGAAGAAAAAGGAAAAGTCGAAGTAGTCATAATTGACGAAAAGGTCGATATGGGGAAAAACTACGAGGGTAGTGAAATTAGTAACAAAGATTTGGTTGATAAAATTTATCGAACTAAAACTATTCAAGACAGAACTGAAAAGGTTGTCGAATTAGCTGACGCTCATATAGTTTTTAAAGGTGGAACTGGAACTATGGCAGAATTAGCCTTGGTTTGGGAAAAGGCAAAATTTGATTTTGGTAAACATGAACCATTAATTTTTTACGGTGATTGTTGGAAAAATACAGTCGAAGATTTAGTAAATAATTTAAACTTTGATTCAATCGAAAGAAAAGTTTACGCTTTTGCCAATAGCCCGGAAGAGGTATTGGAACTAATTAATAATAAAAAAAGTAGTAAAAAACCTATTGAGAGTGGTTTGTTTGCAAAATTAGGTAAGATTATTGAAAATTTATAATCTTTGATAAACTTAAAGGGTGCCAATCAAAAAAATATTTTTCATTTTAGCTTGCGGTTTTCTTTTGAGTGGTTGTGGTTTAACAATAAAAAAATCTGGATTAGAGATTGAAAGTTTTCCAACAGCAACTGTTTATATTGATGGAAAAGAAGTAGGAACAACTCCCTATGAAAATGACAATTTAAACCCGGGAGAAAAAGAAATAAAGTTAGTGACTAAAAGTGGAAATTGGAATAAAAAGATAGAATTAAAAAACAATATTCACACGGTAATGAATTGGCAATTTGGAGAGACTGAAGATGACGCTAGTGGTTATGTTTTATACCTAGAAAAAACCGGAGATAATAAAAAAGCGGGATTAGTAGTTAAAACAGTTCCGGAAAAAAGTTCAATTACGGTGACTAATGAAATTAAAGGACAGGCGCCAAAAAAAATAACAGATATTGGAGATGGAGACAAACAATTAGTTTTATCTTTTCCTGGTTATAAAAGTATGACAATTTTTATAAAAGCAATTAAAGGTTATCAATTAGTAGTAGAAGCAAAATTAGCCAAAGAAAAAATAACAGTCGATACAACTGTCCCAATAGAAACTGTTCAAACTGATAAATTAAGTACTGAAACAACAACTAATAAAAAAATAACAATTAAAGAAACTGAAACTGGGTGGTTAAAAGTCAGAGAATCTAGTTCAAGTGCATCTAGGGAAATAACTAGAGTAAATCCTGGAGAAAAATATGGTCTTTTGGAAGAAACAACTGATTGGGTAAAAATAGATTTAGGAGCAAATAAAAGTGGTTGGATTTCGGCTAGTTACGCTGAGACAGACGAATAAACAAACTAAAGGAAAACAAAGCAATGCCAATAAAGACATAAAATTTTTGTTGACTATTAAGATATAAAGAAACAATTCCCATAATAAAAGAAATAGCCCAATAAAGAAGAGCAATAGAACGACGGCTCCAGCCTAATTTAAGCAATTGATGATGAAAATGTTGACCATCACCTAAATAAATAGGTCGATGATTAATAGCTCGTCTAATGATGGTGTAAATAGCATCAAGCATAGGAATAGTTAACAAGAAAATAAGAGTGGCTAATTTGGCCCCAGATAGAAGAGCTAAAACGGCTAAGAAAAATCCAGCCAAACTTTTACCACTGTAACCAGGCATAACACTTTGAGGAAAGAAATTAAAAGGTAAAAAGCCAAGATAAGCACCACAAACAGCTCCGGAGAGAATAATAACTGGCCATTGGGTAATATCAGTGGCGTATCTTAAGCCTAAAAGACCAATAAAAAAAGCGGAAATAGCCACAAAACCAGGAAGCTGACCATCGACACCAGTAGCCCAGCCAACAATATTAGTACACCAAACTATCCAAATAACAGCAATAAGATCGGCTAAAACCCAAATACTTCGAGGGCCAAAAAAATTAAAATTAATCTTTAAAAAAGACAAATCAAAAACTCCCCCACTGAAAGGATTGGAAATAGCCGCAATCCCAATTCCTGAAGCAATCACAATTAAAGCGACGACAATATTAAAAATTAATCTAATTTTAGGACTAATATCTTTAAGATCATCAATTAAACCAACTATTAAGGCAACTAAAGCAGCTAAAAGGATGGCAATTAAATGTTGATCGAGAGGTAATAATAAAACGGAAGTAATAAAAATAGCAATAAAAATTGGTAAACCACCACCGCGAGGAACAGTCGAAATAGCAGTAGCATTGTGAGTTTTTAAATCTTTTTTAGCTGGATCTTCAACCCAATTTTTTTTAATAAAAAAATTTCTGACTAATGGAGTTAAGATAAGAGCAATTATAAAGGAAATGAAAATGGCAATTAAAAAAGAGGACGGCATGGACTTTTAGGCAACTAAAAGAAAAATTTTTAATAACGAAAAAGTTAAAAAGAAAGAAAAGATAACTGAAACAATGACTAATAAACGAGATAAAAGTGGAATAGATTTAAGAAAGAAATTAGCTAAAAGATTGTTTAATAACAAAATTACAATCGAAAAAGTTGGAAGTAAAAATAATGAAGAAGCGTTACCTAATTGAGATTCTCCCCAAGGCAAGGAATAATATAATGGAACTTGAGGAGGCAGAGAATTAAATTTAAAAACAATAACCACCAACTGACAAATAATAAAAAACAAATTCCAACGAAAAATAACGTTATTGATTTTCTCTTGCCAAAATCGACCTAAGAAGGAAAATTGAAGAGAAATAGATTTTAAAAAAGACATAATTATCTAATTTGATATAAAAGAAAATTACCAAAAACTTGGGTAACAAAATAATAACGATTCAAAATATTATCTAAATCTTTAAAAGGTCGATTAGACATAGGGACATAAACGACAAATTTTGGTAAATCAGATTTAATTTGATTAATAGTTTGTTCATAACCATTAAAGTCTAGAATATGATAAGCCACAGTATATTTAGAAGTTGGGAGTCGATTAGACAAAGCATAAATATAAGGTTCATCTCCCCAAACAAAAATTTTGTCTGAAACAGTGGAATTATCTTGAATATATTTAGAAATTTGATGAACACTATTAACTTGGGAACCAAAGAAATTAAAATAATCAGACTGAGATTTTATTTTTAAAGAATAACTATAAAAGTTTTTATAGTAAGAAAAAACTGGATAAAAATAAAATTTATATTTAGCCACTACTAAAACAAAACAAACAATAGAAACCATTGATAATAAAGGGTTTATTATCTTTTTAAAATTAAAAAAAGATAAGGCAACTAGAATTAATGGGGGTAAAGCTTGAATTAAATAATGAGGATAAGGACGAGTAGATAAAAGAGTTCCAAAAATAGTGGCGGTAAACCAAAACAAAAGAAAAGAAAATTTAGAATCAATTTTTTTGATTATTTTAAGAATATAAATAATTATCCAAGCAATAATAACGAATAAAAATCTGGTAAAAATACCGCCACTACCAACCGAAGCCGCCTGAGTACCAGTACTCCATGAGGACAAATAACCAAAATTTTGCAACAAAGAAGCAATTATAAATGGTTTAAAAGCACCCTGAAAATAAAAATAAATTGACCATAGAATAATTGGAATAATAAAACCTAAACCAAAAACAAAAGCTTTGGGAATTTGAGAAAACATGGTTTTAATTGATTTAAAATCACCAATAAAAAGCCACAAGAATAAAAATAAAAATTCAATCAAAACAGGAACTTTAATAGTAAAAGCTAAACCTAATAATAATCCAATTAAAAATAAATTTAGTTTATTTTTATTTTTCAAAAAAAGATAAAAACCAAGAATGGTGGGAAGTAACATAAAAACTTCAGCATTGGCAATACTACCTTCAATTAAAGGAATGGAACTTAAGATTAGAAAAACAACAGTCGCAATTTTAGTTTTTTTAGTTGATAAAAAAAGAGAAGATAGTTTATAAAAGAAAAAAACGGTAACAGCCATAAAAACCATTAAAAGTAGTCTGAAACCAAAAACAGTTTGACCAATGGCAGCTAAATAATAAAGAGTTGGAGGTTTGTTGTCGTGAATTTGAGTATATAAAGTTAAGCCTTTCCTTATCCCCTGACCTAAGACCAAATAGATACCTTCATCACCATACCAATATGGTTCAAACAAAGATGGTAATCTCAAGAGAAGAAAAATAACAGCTAACAGTAAAAAATACTTATATTTATTAACAAGCTTTAGCATTAATTAATGATACCTTAATTATTAGGTTTTTTAATGGTAGTTTTATATTCCAAACGTTTACCTAAAAACAAACGAGTGTGAGAATGAAGTCCTGGAAGAACAGACATAGTGAGAGTAGCTAGCGGCATTAATGGCCATTGAAGAATATTTTTAAGAATATTGAAAAAACCTTTTTTCTGAACAGTTGGACGCAATTTCCAATCTAAAACTATTAAAATAAAAAGAGGTAATAAACAAAGAGTCAATAAAACATTAGCGATTCGAGGTAAATTGTAACCAATTGAGGTTTGAAAGAAATTAGGGTTAAGAATAACTGGAAGTGAAGCACCAATAGTTAAAACAAACCAATTACTGGACCAAATTAAATGAGTTTTGATAAGTTTATAAATACGAAGTAGACGAGTCATAAGAGGAATTTCAGTGTGAATTCGAGATTGTTCAATAGCATAAGGAATATCAGTGGCTCCCCAAGCGTGACGAAGACATTGATTATAACGATTTTTTAAAGCTCCAAAATAATTTTTACCATCTGGAGCATCGACGACGGTTGGTAAAAAAATAGGATCGACTGAAGTTTTACCACCACTAACAAAAAAAGTTTCCAAGAAGATGTGCCAATCTTCAGGAATCATATCCGGATCCCAATAGCCAGCTGAATCGATTAATTTGTAGGACGAGGAATAACAAGAATAATTAAAAATTAAACCATCTGGTTCCTGAATATCAGAAATACTATTAATGTTTCCCATAACGCCAACAATACGAATTGGAGCAGGAACTTGATTAATATTGTGGTGCCAAAAAATTGGAGCTTGCCAGAAACGATAATAACGATTTGGATTTTGAGCAAAATAATAAGTTAAGGCAGAAAAATATTTAGGATGAAAAATGGTATCAACATCACAAGAGGTAAGGGTTAAATTTTCAATTTTATATTTACCAGTATCAATGAATTTAGCTTTGAAATATTTGGCAGCAAAAGCTTCATTAGTATGTTTACCAGCAACTTCACCAACAATATTAGGAGGATGTTCAGTAAAAATTAAGTCACCAAAAACATTTTTATATTTTTCAGAAAAATAGGCAATAGTAGCTTGATTATTTTCTTTACCAGCTCGTTCTTCTTGACCTAAAATAACATGAACGTTTTTAAGATTAATATCAATTTGAGCAGCTAAGCTGCCAACAGCCATATCAATAACTTCATTTGGTTCTTTATAGGAAGAAATAATAATGACATGATGGATATCATTTCTTTTCAACCAACTGGCTTTAAAATTATCTTGAAAGAGTTGTTCCCAATTAATGGCTTTTTGTTTTTTGATTTTAAAATAGCCCATAATGGCTAAAAATGAAGCTTTAAAAGATTGATAAAACCAATAAACTAGAAAAGCGATGACAAAATAAGCCACAGCTTTAGGAAAAATAAAAGCTCCCCAAATAGGAAAAAGAATAATTGTCCAAGCGAAAAAGCCAGGAATCATTTCCCAAAGACGATATCTTTTTGTTGTTTTGTCGACCATATAGTAGCTAGATTATAACAAGAAATAAAAGTTGCTTTTGGATAAAATAAGTAAAGTGGAAATTCTAGAAGCAATTACTAAAACAATTAAGTATAGTCAAAAATATCAATGTCAGTTGACACTAGATCAATTACATCAAAGATTAATCAGTCCAAAGACTTTTACAAAAGAAGAAATAGAAAAGATAGTATTAAGTATTAAGTATCAAGTATTAGGTATAGAAAAAAATAAAATTTTTGAGGAAAAGTTAGGAAAAGCCAGAGAATTGGCTGCAAAAATTGCCAAAAAATTTCCCGATATTTTATTTATAGGAATAAGTGGATCGGTGGCAGCAGGTTATCCTAAAAAAAATGATGATATTGATTTATTTTTAATTACCAAAAAAAATTGTTTATGGATTAATAGGCTTAAATTAAGACTATATATTTATAAAAATAGGATTCCTCACCGAAAATTTGGCAAAAAACAAAAACCAGACCAATTTTGTTTTAATATTTGGATGGATGAACAAGATTTAACTATTAGTAGTCAAAAACAAAATTTAAAAAATGCCATGGATTTAATTTTATTAATCCCAGTTTTGAATAAAAATTATAGTTATAAGAGATTAATTAAAGCCAATGATTGGGCAAAAAAATATGTAGCGACGGGATATTTGGAAATAGTATCAAGTATTAAGTATCAAGTATTGAGTATTAATAATAATGATATTTTTTTCGATAAAATTGTTAATTATTTGGTGTTTTGGCCACAGTATTGGTATATGAAAAAAAAGATTAAATCAGAAGAAATCAATTTATATAGGGCTTTTTTTCATCAAAAATGATAGAATAGAACAATGAATTTTCCACCTAAAAACTTTCCATGGGGACGTCTGGTTCGAGTTTTTACACTAGTATTGGCTTTTTCTATTTTGGCAATATCGCTAACAATGGCAAGTTTGGAAACAGCAGCAAAAAATAATGATGATAATAATTTAAGAGTTAATCCAATTACTTTTGATTATCTTAATGAAAAGGGTGAAGTCAAACAAAATATTTATAAAACTCCAGAAAGTAGTGTAGCCGCTAATTCTTTGATTTATCCAATAAAAAATATTAGAGATGATTTGTGGATTAAAATGAGTACTGATGGTAAAAAAAAGACAGAAATTTACTTATTAATTGCTGATAAAAAAATTAAAGAAGCTAATGATTTATACAATAGTAAGAGTGATGAAAAATTTATTGTAAAAACAGCTAATGAAGCTTTAAATAATCTTAAAGAAGCTAAAAGTAATTTGAAAGATGTGCAACTAGATAAGACAGAAATTGATAAAATTAATCAACAATTAATGGAAAGTGGAAAGGCTTATGAACGAATAATAAAGAGCTGGAAAATGGAAAATGAAAAGATAAGTAAAACGATTGTTGAATTGGAGTCAATAAATGAAAAAAAGTAAGAAAGTAAAAAAGAAAACTATTTTAAAAAAAAGATATCTAATAATTTTGGCGGTTCTATTATTAGTTTTGGGGGTGTTTTACCTAATCAAAGAAATTCCTAATCCAACAAAACTAAGTTCAACTGAATATCCTCAGTCATCACAAATATTGGACAGAAATGAAAATTTACTTTATGAAATGTATTCAGAAAAGAGAAGAACTCCAGTATCTCTGAGTGAAGTTCCTGACTCTTTAAAAAAGGCAACTTTAGCCATAGAAGATGTAAATTTTTATAAACATAATGGTTTTGATATGAAAGGAATTTTAAGAGGTTTATATCGAACCGTGTTTCAAAAAAGACTACAAGGTGGTTCAACATTAACTCAACAATTAGTTAAAAATGCGTTATTGACCCAAGAAAGAACTATTTCCAGAAAAGTTAAAGAGGCAATTTTAACCGTAACCACTGAAGTTCTTTATAGTAAAGACCAAATTTTAGAAATGTATTTTAATCAAACCCCTTATGGTGGAATGTTATGGGGAGTAGAAGCGGCATCTAAAGGAATATTTAATAAAAGTGTTAAAGATTTGAATTTAGCTGAATCAGCCCTAATTGCAGGTTTACCAGCTTCCCCTACCAAATATAATCCATTTACTCATCCGGAAACAGCTAAGGCTAGACAAGAAATGGTATTAACTGCCATGGAAAAAGTTGGTTATATTTCTAAGGAAGAAATGGAAAAAGCTAAAGCCGAAAAATTAAATTATTATTTAAACAAAACTGGTATTTTGGCGCCTCATTTTGTGTTCTACGTAAAAGAAATATTGGACGAAAGTTATGATAATAAAAAACTAATGGAAGGTGGCTTAAAAATAACAACTTCTTTGGATTTAAATATGCAAAAAATGGTTGAAGAAAAAGTAGCTTCAGAAGTAGCCAGTTTAAAAAAATATAATGTAACTAATGGAGCAGCCATGGTTACGGATCCACAAACTGGTCAAATTTTAGCCATGGTGGGATCAATTGATTATTTTTCCAATGAAATTGATGGTAAATATAATGTAACTACGGCTTTAAGACAACCAGGATCATCAATTAAACCTTTTAATTATGCAGTTGGGTTGGAATTAGGAAAAATAACAGCAGCATCAATAGAAAGTGATGTTCCAACTTGTTTCGGAGTTGAAAACCAAAAAGCCTATTGTCCAACCAACTATGGAAATCATTATTATGGATTACAAACCATTAGAAATTCCTTAGCTAATTCTTTAAATATTGGAGCCGTAAAAGTGTTGAAACTAAATGGATTAGAAACCTTTGTGGCGTCAGCATCGGCGATGGGATTAACAACATTAGATAATCCTTCAAACTATGGATTGTCTTTAACTTTGGGTGGTGGTGAAGTGTTAATGAACGATATGATGACGGCTTATGGAGTTTTAGCTAACATGGGAATTAAACAAGAAAAAACGCCAATTCTTAAAATAGTTGATAAAGATGGAAAAACATTAGAAGAAAACAAAGATAATCCAGGTAAAAGAATTTTATCAGTGGAAACTTCTTACTTAATTCAACAAATATTATCTGATGATGGAGCTAGAAGTATGGTGTTTGGACGAGGATCATTTTTAAATATTAAAAATCATCCAGAAGTAGCAGTTAAAACTGGAACAACTAACGATTTAAGAGATAACTGGACTTTTGGTTATACCAGCGATTATGTGGTTGGAACATGGGTGGGAAATAATAACAATTCCAAAATGAATGGAGTGGTATCAGGGACAACTGGAGCTGCCCCAATGTGGAGTAAAATAATGACTGAGATTTTAAAAGATAAAATAGCAAAAAAACCAGTTAAACCGGTAGATATTGTAGGAATGAATGTTTGTAATTTAACTGGAATGGCAGTTCCAGAAGAAGGTTGTGAATCACATTTTGAATATTTTAAAAAAGACTTTCTACCTCAAAAAACAGTCTTTAAACAAAGTGTTTTGATTAATAAAGATACTGGATTGATTGTGAATGAAGGAGAAAATATTCCTAATGCAGAGTGGCAGGAACATACAATTGTAAAAGATATTGTTGGAACAATAATGTGTTTAGACTGTACCCAGGTAGGAGTCGGAAGTAGTGAGGTTAAACCAACATACATAAAATAATAATGAATATTATTAAATACCTAATAAGATTATTAATCTGGTTAGGAAAACCGTTGGTATGGTTATTAAAACTATTTTTCTTAGTAATTAAAAAAATTAACAAGAAAGTAATTATTTTAATAATATTACTGGTAGTAATAATTAAAATTGGTTATTTTGGTTTGGCCTTATTTAAAGATTTACCGGATGTTAATTTAATCTATAATCCCCCAAAATTATCGACTAAAATTTATGATCGAAATGGAACCTTACTTTATAAATTTTATGAAAATGAAAACCGAAGTTGGATTAATTTAGACAAAATTCCCAAAAAACTAATTGAGGCAACTCTGGCAATTGAAGATAAAGAATTTTACAAACACAAAGGAATTTCAATTAAAGGAATAGTTAGAGCCTTAATTTATAATTTTAAAAATTCGGCTGATAAAAAAATAATGGGTGGGTCAACAATTAGCCAACAATTAGTAAAAAACGTATTTTTGACTAATGAAAAATCTTGGAATCGAAAAATTAAAGAAGCGGTTTTAACCTTAGTTCTAGAAAGTAAATTAAGTAAAGATGAAATTTTAGAAAGATATTTTAATCAAATTTCTTATGGTGGAGAAGCTTATGGAATTGGAGAAGCGGCAGTAAAATATTTTGATAAAGATTTATCTCAATTAAACGAAGCTCAGTTAGCTTTTTTAGCTGGATTACCAGCGGCTCCAAGTTCATATTCCCCTTTTGGTAGTAACCCAGAATTAGGAATGGAAAGACAAAGAAAAGTTATTGAAGAAATGATAAATGCTAATTTTATAACCAAAGAAGAAGCTGAAAAAATATCACAAGAAAAAATTGAAATAGTTAAATCAAAACAAAAAATAAATGCCCCCCATTTTGTGTTTTATGTTAAAAAAATCTTAGAAGATAAATATGGTTATCAAAATTTTGCGACTCTAGGATTAAATATTTACACTAGTTTAGATTTAACTACTCAAAAAAAAGCAGAAGAATTGGTTAAAAATGAAATTGATAAAGTTAAAAAATTAAAAATTTCTAACGGAGCAGCTTTGGTAATTGATGTTAAAAATGGAGATGTTTTAGCCATGGTTGGGTCAAAGGATTATTTGGCTAAAGATATTGATGGTCAAGTGAATATAACCACTTCCTTAAGACAACCAGGATCATCAATTAAACCAATAAATTATTTACTGGCATTACAAAAAGGGAAAACTATGGAAACAAAAATTGATGACAGCCCAATAACTTATTACATTAAAGGTCAAAAACCATATTCACCTAAAAATTACACTGGCAGATATTTGGGGACAGTAACTTTAAAAACAGCGTTAGCGTCATCTTTAAATGTGCCATCAGTTAAACTTTTGGCAGAAAATGGAGTTAGTAATATGATTAATTTGGCTGAAAGTATGGGAATTACAACTTGGACCAATCCAAGTAATTACGGATTATCCCTAGCTCTAGGGAGTGCTGAAGTTAAAATGACAGAAATGGCTCAAGCTTATAGTACTTTTGCTAATTTAGGAGACAAAATAGAAATTAATCCAATTTTGAAAGTGGAAAATTACAAAGGGGAAAATGTTTATGTTAAAGAAGTTGAAAGTAAAAAAATTATAGAAACCGATTTGGCATTAAGTATCAATCAAACCTTAAGTGATAATCAAGCTCGATCACCTATCTTTGGATTAAATTCAAAATTAAAAATTGAAGGAAAAACAGTGGCCGTAAAAACTGGAACAACTAATAATTTAAAAGATAATTGGTGTATTGGTTGGACACCAAGTTATTTAGTAGCAACATGGGTGGGAAATAATGATGGAACTCCAATGAGTCAGGTAGCTTCTGGAGTTTCTGGAGCCACTCCAATTTGGAATTTAATTACCCAAGAGATGCTTAAAAATAAAACTGATGAAAATTGGTATGGGAATGAAACAGTTAATTTACCAAGCGATAAAGTTATTTTTGAAGACGATACCAATAAAGTTGGTCAATCAGTTGAGGCAAAAGAGAAATAGTACGTGACGTCATTGCGAGGAGACACGACGAAGCAATCTCGTTTCGATTGAGAAGGACTATAATTTATTTGTGAGTCATGAATATTCTTGTGTTTATATTTTAACCAACAATCGAAACACTGTTTTATATGTAGGTGTATCGGCAAATTTAGTAAAGAGAATTTGGGATCATAAACATAAATCCTATTATGGTTTTACGAGTAAATATAATGTCGATAAACTAGTTTATTATGAATTTTTCGATGATATTATTAATGCCATTATTAGAGAAAAACAATTAAAGGCAGGATCGAGACAAAAGAAAATTGATTTAATTAATAAATTTAATCCAGAATGGAAAGATTTATATTCAATGATAACTTAGGCTTACTAAATCGAAACGAGATTGCCACGCTGCGCTCGCAATGACGTGTTTGATTATATTGGTTTCTACTTATTAATACTTGTTTTTTTGATAATAATTTTTGAATAGTTGGAAAAATTATTTTTGAAGACGATACCAATAAAGTTGGTCAATCAGTTGAGGCAAAAGAGAAGTAGATTGAGTCAAATCTTTTGAATTAGTGATTTTAATAAAAATAAAAAACTGTTGATTAGGGACAGAAATTTCAGAAAAATAAGAGAGATTATTATCTGATGGAGAAATACTTTCTTTGATTTTAATACCCTCTGGTAAAGATTTAGCGTAAATAATTGAATTAGAAGAATCTTGATCGGCTAATTTTTTTACAATAGAAGAAATTTCAGAATCGGAAAAATTTTGACTATTTTTTTCAAAAACTGGATCTTGAGAAGAGTTAATTAATTTGATTGACCAAGTAGCAGAATCATTTTTAGTAATGTCTTCCAATTCTTGTTTAGTAATAATTGGCTTAATTTGAGAAATATTTTCTAGTTTAGGAGTGGAAATTTTAAGAGACTTAGGATTGAAGTTTTTAATTCCACGATAAAGTGACATTAATAATGTTAGACCAACAGTAAAAAATAAAACAAAATAAACAGTTTGACGTTTTTTTTGACGTTTAGCTTGGGCATCTTCTTTATCAAAAAGACCAACTTGTTCACCGTCGATTTTTTTCTTTTTGGTTTTTTCTTCTTTAGGCAACATACAAGTTAATATTTTAACTTATTTTTTAATAAGTTTTAAAGTTAAGAGACCAGATTTGGCACCAAGCTTGGTAACAACAGAGGCGGAGTTTTTAATTCCCCAAAAAAGAGCTTGTTGGGGGTCTAATTTATGAATTAAACCAGCCACAAAAGCGGAACCAAAAGCATCACCAGCTCCAGTTTCATCAACTGGCTTAATTGTGATAATTGGAGAAAATAAATGACTGTTTGGAGTAATAACATAAGCTCCATTACGACCGTCGGTAACAGCAATTATTTGAGGTTTGAAAGATAAAAGTTTTGGCCAAAACTGGTCATTATCAAATTCAAGTTCGGTTAACATTTCACCTTCAGTTCTATTTAAAAGTAAAAAATCAACAAATTTTAAAAGTGGAATTATTTTTTTAGGTTTAGCTAATTCTTGATTACCAGGATTGATGGCAATTTTAATATTATTTTCTTTAGCAAAACCAATAAGTTTTTCTAATAAATCTAAGTTCCCTTCTAGAGAAGTAATATAAAACCATTTAGTTTTAGCCAATTTATTCCAATCAATTTGAGACTCCTCTAAACGACTGTTACCTCGGTTAGTTAAAATAGATCGACTACCATCTGGAGCCACTAAAATAATAGAAAAATCAGTTGGATTAGAAGAATCTTTAATTAACAAATTAGGACTAATTTTATTAGTTTTTAAATCACCAGTAATAAAATTACAAAGATGGTCAGTACCAATTAAAGAAACAGGAATTGATTTTAAACCTAAACGAGAAAAAGAAACTGCAGAATTAGTAGCTCCACCACCAGAAGTAATTAAATTTTGACTAATTTCATTTTTAGACGAAGCTTTTAATGACAATAAATTATTGTCTAAAATAAATTCGTCTGATTTAACAAAAATATCAACAATGGCCGCCCCGATAGAAATTACATCAAACATATTTAGTGGAAGAAAAAAGAATAAGTTTATTTTTAACAACTATTTTGACTTCATCGATGGCTGGAGCTAAGTTTTGATAAACTTTTTCACTAGGATTGGCAGAATAAATTTCTTTAATTTTTTTATTGTAGGCCAAACGTAATTCGGTATTGATATTAATTTTAACCACCCCCAACTTGATAGCTTCGGAAATTTGATTGTCAGGAATTCCAGACCCACCATGAAGAGTAATAAATTTATCTTCAGGCAAACGATCTCGAATTTGAGCTAATAAAGTTAAATCAATAGATTCAGGAGCAGTAGTACTAACACCATGAAGATTACCAATAGACACAGCAAATAAATCAGTTTTAGTTTCGGAAACAAACTCTAAGGCCTGATCTGGTTTAGTAAAACTAGAAGGGTCGACTTTATCTTTATCAACTAAATTAATTTTATTAAATTCAGTTTCAAACAAAACATTAGGATAAAAGAATTTAATTTTTTCAATAAATTTTTTAGCGGTATCTAAATTAGTTTGATATTCAAGCGAAGAACCATCGAAATGAACCATATCGAAACCAAGTTTAATTAAATTTTCTAAACGAAGTTGATCTTGACCATGATCCATATTTAAATAAATTGGCAAACCGTCAATTTGGGCTTTTTTAACTAAAATAAACAAACGTTCGGCTTCAATAAATTTATCTTCACCAGCCGAAAGTTGGACGATACAAGGAAGATTGGTATCTCGAACAACCGATTCAACCGCCTGATAAATTTCAAAACAATCAATATTGAAAGCTGGAATGGCTTTGCCTTGGAATTTATATTCAGTTAAAATTTGATGGAGAGTTTTCATAATATTTTATTATTTTAAATTAATTTTATTTTTTTGACATTAATTCTTTAATGGCGTCGATTAAATTATTAACCCCAATTCCATAATAATTATAAAGCTCTTGATAATCTTTTGCAGAACGACCAAAAGAATCGTTAACAGCTAAATGTTTGAAAGAACATTTAATGTTTTCAGATAAAAATAAATGGGCGACCGCCTCCCCTAGTGAACCGGCAATTTGATGATCTTCTAAGCAAATTAACCGACCGGTTTTTTTAAGACTTTTTAAAATAGTGACAGTGTCTAAAGGTTTGATGGAAGAACAATTGATAATTTCTAAAGAGATATTTTTAGTGTTAGGATTTAAATTTAATTGAGCTTGAGCCTTAAGGGCTTCCTCCAAAATTGGACCGTAACCAATAACAGTAATGTCTTTTCCAGTTTTTAAAAGATGAGACTTACCGATAGTAAAACCAGTTTTAGAATCGGAAAGATTGGATGTGGTTGGACGAACCAAACGAAGATAAGCATTTTTGGGACTATGAACTAAAACGTTAACCATTTTTTCAGTTTCGAGAGCATCTATCGGAGCAAAAACATCTAAATTTGGAAGAATTCGCATTAAAGCAATGTCTTCGAGCATTTGATGAGTAGCTCCTAAATCGGCACTCATTAAACCAGCATGAGAACCAATAATTTTAACGTTGGCATGGTTATAACAAATTGATTGTTTAATAGTGTTCCAATTAATGGAAGGAGAAAAACAAGCAAAAGAAGTCAAAAAAACAGTTTTACCAGTTTTAGATAAACCAGCCGCGATACCAGCAGCATTGGTTTCGGAAACGCCACATTCAATAAATCGATTGGGGTATTTTTCAGCAAATTTAGTTAAAAAAAGAGCTGATTTTAAATCAACATCGACGACATAAATATTTTTATTATCTTTAGCTAGTTTGGTAAGAGTGGCTCCAAAAGCCTGACGGATAGAATTAATTATCATTTTAATTCCTCCTTGGCTTGTTGGTATAAATTTTGAGATAAATTTTTAACATCATGATATCTAAAATCATTTTCCATAAAAGAAATACCTTTACCAAAAGTAGTTTTAGCAATTATGCAATTAGGAACAGTTGAATTTTTAGCCCTTTCTAAAGCTTTAATAATTTGTCGGAAATTATGACCGTCGACGACGGTAACCGTCCAACCAAATTGAACATATTTAGCCGCTAAATTATCGAGAGGCATAATGTCAGAAGTAGGACCATCAAGTTGATAAGAATTTAGATCGACCAAATTAATTAAATTACCTAATTTATATTTATTAGCAAACAAAATAGCTTCCCAAATTTGACCTTCCTGATGCTCACCATCAGTAGTTAAACAAATAGTCGTCCGTTTACTGTCTCCAAGAGCTAAACCGCAAGCAAAAGACAAACCTTGACCTAAGGAACCAGAGGAATATTCAATCCCCGGAACTTGAATAGAGGTGTGACCTTGAAGAATAGAATCGAAAGAACTATAAGTTGGAAGTAAATCTTTAGAAAAATATTTAGCTTTGGCTAAAACCGTATAAATAGCAGGGGCTAAATGGCCAGCAGATAAAATAAAATGGTCTTTTTTTAAATCAAAAAGATCGGAAAAATAAACGGCGGTCATTAAATCTAGGGAAGATAACGATCCCCCAATATGGCCACCACCCGATTGATAAATCAGATCCAACAAATCTAGTCGAAGTTGACGACTGATTTTTTGAAGTGGATGCGAGTTTATAAAAGGGAGCATTAAATAAGTTTATCAAGTTTATCAAGTTTATAAAGTTATAAAGTGAAAAGTTTATAAAGTATAATTGGGATGTGAGTAAAGAGTTTTATAATAAATATTATTTAGGAATTAAGGGGTTTATTAGCCAGAAGATTGATGATGAAGGTTTGGTAGAAGAAATAACTAACGATGTATTATTGGCGGCCATAAATTCCAAAGAAAATTTTAATAAAAAATGTAATGAATTTAGTTGGATTTGTGGAATTGCTAAGCATAAAATCATTGATTATTACCGAAAAAAGAAAATAAAAACAATCTTATTTTCAGTCAGCCCAAATTTTGAAGAAATTGCCGATAAAGCTTTAACTCCAGAAAGAGATGTTTTAAAAAATGAATTAAAAATGGAAATTAAAAATACTTTTAGAGATTTAGGAAGAAAATATAAAGAAATTCTAAAATTAAAATATGTCGATGATTTGAAAGTTAAAGAAATTGCCGATAAATTAGAAATAAGTGTTAAAGCCACAGAATCACAATTAATTAGAGCTAAGAAAAAATTTAGGGAGGCTTGGGTTTATGATGAAAAAAAGAATTAAAAAAATTTTAAATTTGATTCAGTTAATCGCAGTCCGTCAAATATGGAAATTAACTAGCAACTTATATCATTTAGTAACTCAACCTTTTTTAACTTTAAAAACTTTAATCGTAAAAGATAAGGATAAATCGCAAATATTTTTAATAACAGTCATGGCAATAATGCCAATAATTAGTTACATTGGAGCCAGAATAATTTGGGATAAATATAAATATGGAATGGTATCGAGATCAGTGGGAGATATTTTTCTAATAGTTTTAGTAATTGAAGTCTTAATTTGGTCTTATTTAGGGTTTTGGTTATGGAAAATATTTAAGAAAAATAGAAGGATTTGGTAAAAACTAACGACTAAGTTTTTACTATGATTAAAAACTCAGAGATTAATTTTAAAAGCCAAAAACAATTTGAATTTAAAGATATAACTGAAGAAGTTGAAAAAATAGTCAGTGAAAGCAAAATAAAAAATGGAATAGTTTTAGTTTATTCAACTCATACTACCCTAGCGATTTGTATTAACGAAAAAGAAAAAGGGATTGTAAACGATTTTGAAAAATTGATAGGAAAATTAGTGCCTAAAGATAGTTATTATGAACATAATGATTTAACAAAAAGAACGGAAAATTTAGTCTGTCAATCGGGTGCTTCTGATTGTTTAAACGGCCATTCTCATTGTACTCACCTACTAATGAGAAATTCGGAATCTATTCCTATAATTGAAGGAAAAATGACAATGGGAATTTGGCAAAGAATTTTTGCAATTGAACTAGATTGTTGTCGAGATAGAAAAATAATTGTCCAAGTAAATGGCGATTAGGAAATTAATTTATTAATCTCTTCTAATAATGCTGGTAAAATTTGATCTTCTGGAACAGTTTTAATTACTTTTCCTTTTACAAAAATAGCACCACAACCTTTACCACCAGCAACTCCAATATCAGCTTCTCTAGCCTCTCCTGGCCCATTTACAACACAACCCATAACAGCCACTTTTATGGGAGCTTTGATGGTTTTTAAAGCATCTTCAACTTTATTAGCTAAAGCACACAAATCAATTTCCGTTCTACCACAAGTTGGACAAGAAATTAAATCGGCACCTTGTTGTCTTAAATTTAAACTTTTTAAAATAGCCCAACCAGCTTTTACTTCTTCATTAACAGAAGCTGTTAAAGAAACACGAAGAGTGGAACCAATTCCTTCTTGAAGAAGAGTACCAATTCCAATTGCATTTCTAACTGTACCCATATAAGCAGTACCAGCGTGAGTGACTCCAAGATGGAGAGGATAATCAACTTGTGAAGCTAAAAGTCGATAACCTTCAATCATTTGAGGAACATCGTTAAATTTTATAGAAAGAAGCATATTATAGAAATTTAACTTTTCTAAAATTCGAACATGTTTTAAACATGATTCAACAGCAGCTTGAGGAGTTGGACCATATTTTTCCAATAATTCCTTTTCAATAGAACCAACATTAACACCAATTCTAATTGGAATATTTTTTTCTTGACAAGCTTTAACAACTGCTTGAACTTTTTCCTCAGAACCAATATTACCTGGATTAATTCTAACTTTATCAATACCTTGTTTGATTGATTCTAGAGCTAATAAATAATCAAAATGAATGTCGGCAACAAGTGGAATATGAATTTGTTTTTTTATATCACCAATAGCTTTGGCTGAATCCATATCTGGAACAGCAACTCTAATAATTTCGCAACCTTCATTTTCTAACTCCAAAATTTGTTTAACAGTAGCCTCCACATTTTTAGTTGGAGTATTACACATCGATTGAACTCGAATTGGATTATCTCCACCAAGGATTAAATTACCAACTTTAACTTCTTTTGATTTTTTATTCATAATTTTTAATTTTATTTATAACTTCTTCTAAAATTGATTCTGGAGTGCTGGCACCAGAACTTATACCAACATTTTTATGACCAACAAACCAATCTTGATCTAATTCTGATGAATTATCAATAATATAACTAACGGCCCCGGATGATTTAGCTACTTTTTGAAGACTATTGGAATTAGCACTGGTAGGAGAACCAATTATAATAATCAAACTGCATTTTTTAGCTAACTCAATGACGGCAATTTGACGATCGGTAGTTGCCTGGCAAATGTGAGGCAAAATGGAAATTTCAGGATATTTATTTTTAATAAATTCGAGAGTATCTTTAGTTTCAATTGTAGACAGAGTAGTTTGAGTCAAAAGAACAGTATTGCGAGGATTTTTAATATCAAAAGTTAAAATATTTTGCAGAGTAATAGGGGTTGTAAAATCTGGAGCTTCAGCAACAATACCAATAGTTTCATCGTGATCAATTTTATTACAAAGAAAAATGATATCTTTTTTTTGAGCCGCCAAATCTTTAACGGTTTGATGAGATTTTAAAACCAAAGGACAAGAAGCATCGACAATTTCTAAACCCATTTCTTTGGCTTGTTGAAAAATTTGAGGAGTGGCACCATGAGCACGAATAATAACCACGGAATCTTTAGAAATTTCAGTTAAGGATTGAACAGTTTTTATTTTTAAATCTGACTCTAAATAATCAACCACGTGTTGATTATGGACCAGTTCACCTAAGAAAAAAATTGGTTTAGTTGAATTTTTAGCGGTGTTTTTGGCTAAATTAATAGCTCGATTAATACCAAAACAAAATCCATGAGGAGAAGCAATAAAAATATTAGACATGGTGTTTAACAACTCTTTTATCAAAAAGGAGATCTTTTTTAGGTCGTTTACCTTTAATAGACCAATGTTTTAAACATCTAGCTTCATAAGTAAAAATTGGTTTTTCGTTTTCAGTTGTAAACTTTTCAATGACAATTAAAGGGCTAGTATAAGAATCTGGTTTATTGTTTTTAAGACGCTGAGTCATGGTGGCTGGAGCGCCACATTTATGAATGCCATCATAGGAATAAGTACAACGAGCGGTAAGCATTTCTAGGCGACTAGAGATAGCCATTAAGTCACGAATACCATCAGTAAAAGATTCACCTCGATAATTAGTGTTAAGACCAGAATAAGCAATTTGATAACCAGCTTCAGCTAATCTTAAAACAACTTCAGCAATGTCATCATCAAACATTTCAACCTCATCAATAGCAATCATGTTGACGTGAGGATGATTTTTCTTAACATCTTTTAAAATGAAACTTGATCGAGCTTTTAAGTCCCCTTGAATAGAAGCAGGAACAGGAATAGCTTTATGAGAACCACCACAACGAGAACAAATTAAATCAACTGCAAAACGATCATCAACTTCTGGTTTATAGATAATAACTTTTTCTCCAACAGCTTCAGCAGCAGACACATGATCTAAAAGAAGTAAGGTTTTTCGAGCATTCATTGGACCCACAAAACCAACAATTGGATTTCGTTTTTTCTTCATATGGTTCATTTTAGCTTGAAAGAGTTTTAATTTCAAAAGGATATAATTAATTAACTTAAAAACAAATGAAAAACCTAATTAAATCGAAAAAATTTAGACTAATAATCGGAGCAGTTTTATTTTTAGTTTTAACATCAATGTTTCCAGAGTTTAAAAATGAACTGGAAAATATAACTCCAGAAATAACACCGACTCCGACAATAATTCCAACCATAATTCCAACAGCAATACCAACAAAAATAATCGAAGCTTCAAAAAGTTCTGAATTGGTAAAAGTGACAAAAATAGTCGATGGAGACACAATAAAAGTGGATATTGGGGGTTCAATTGAGACAGTCAGAATGATTGGAGTGGATACTCCGGAAATTAAAGATCCAAGAAAAACTGTCCAATGTTTTGGAAAAGAAGCCTCAGAAAAAACTAAAAAATTATTGGAAAATCAGATGGTGAGACTAGAGGCGGATGCAACTCAAAATGATAGAGATAAATATAGTCGATTATTAAGATATATTTATTTGAAAAATGGAACTTTTATCAATAAAAAACTAATTGAAGAAGGGTTTGCATTTGAATACACTTATCAAGTTCCCTATTTGTATCAAGCGGAATTTAAAGCAGCTCAAAAATTAGCGGAAACAAACAATCTGGGGTTATGGAATGAAAATAGTTGTAGTAATTATATAAAGAAAAATTAAAAAATTTATGGCCGGTCAGTAATCATGTAATAATTCTCTTATAAAAGAATTAAACACAAAAACCTTCCGGCCACAAAAAACAATAAAACTCACAGAGTCATTTCACAATATAGTGATTTTGGGCATTTTCCAGTTTTTGAACTAGAAGCCGATTTTCTTCTTCAAGAGAAGTAACTTTATTCTTAAGACTATTGTTTTCTTCTTTCAACCTTTCATTTTCTTTTTTGATTAGAAGAAACGTTTCTCCGATACTTTCAGACATTTTTTTTGAATCTCCTTTTTTTAGACTTTAAAAAACAACGACTGAAGAATAATAACAACCTCTCCTTCACTATCAACAATAGTATGCTTTTTGTAGTTTTTACAAACCACGAAAACACCATTGCAATTTTTTAATTCTCCATTTTTCTTGCGGATGTTTACTAAACCGACAACATTTGACATAACTTTTGATCTCCTTAAAAAATATTTACATATTGCTTTGCAACACATAATCTTGGACTATAGAGTTTAGCCCAAGGTAATGCATTGCAAAATACAAAAATAAAATTTTGAATTTTATTGATTTAAAAGTACCAATTATAAAATTTATCCGCTTTGGACTTTTTTATAAAAGTTAGGAATTGTACTTAAAAATTTAAAAAATGTCAAGTTATAGGATAGATTTAAAATTTTACCTAAAGAAAAGAAAAAGCCGACAGGAACATACATTTATTAAATGTACATTGACCTGCCGGCGTTTTTCAGTAAAACTCAAGTGTCACTTGAAAACATTTCGTCAAAATCGTCGATTTTTTTGGTTAAAAAAAACTATCAGTCGAATAATTGTTTGAAACATTTTTTTTGTTCTCGGCGAGTCGTTCTGGGGTAGTGAAAGATTCGGGATTCAACCCATTTGTGGGTTTAGGGTGTTCTTTATCTTTGACAGTAATCCATGGATAATTTTCATTATAGCTAATATCCATAATTTCTCCTGACAAGTCTGATCCTTTAACAGAAACAACAAAATCGCCGACTTTCAAAGGAAAACCGTAACAGTCGTTTGCAACAATACTCATAAAATTTCTCCTTTCAATCTTTGTGGTGTTCATCGAATCTTTCTTGGGTGGTTAACCAGAGAGGATCTAGATCAAAGACCGGAATTTTGGCTTTTTCATCAAAAATAGAAACTCGTGTATGACCATCGACATTATAAATACCATCAATTTTCCCTGGATTACCTACTAAAACAGGAATAACAGAATCGCCGACATACAGAGGTAACCCGTAAAAGTCTTTTGCCTCAATAGAAATAGCCATAAAACTCTCCTTTCAAAAAAATTGGTCTAAAAAAGACAGATTCCGGCTGGTAAAGTATAAATTTTTTCAGAATGATTGCTGAAATATAATCTGGCCATCATTAATGATACTGCATGTAATTCTTCAGATATTTTTGGGGTTAAGATTTTTCGTTCTTCGGCTGGACGACAACTAAATTGCCAAATAATTACTTCTTCCCTTAAAGGGAAAATTTTTTTATATTGATCAAGAGTCATTGAAGATAATGATGATTCATCTTTTATCTTTTTTTCAACATAGGATATGATAATGACGGTTTGTTCACAAAACAAAATTTCCAAATCTAAAATTTCAGGGTCTGCTTTTGATATATTTTCAATTCTTTGCCTGAAAATAAACGGCAGTTTTTTGATTCTTTCCTCGTTAATCTTTGATTCCATTGTTTTAATTTCTCCCTTCACTCTTAGTTTTTACTGATTTTTAAATTGCAACTTTATTTAGAAAAATTCGTTTTTGAATTTTTTTATAAAAGTAGCTGATTATACAACAGGTTATAATAATTTATGAATGATTTAAATTTAGATAAGAAAATATATTTGGTTTTAGAAAAAATTTGGGCAGAAACCAAGCCAATATCGATATTTTTATATGGTTCGAGAGCTAGAAAAGATTTTAAGAAGGAAAGTGATTATGAAGTTGGAATTATTTTTGATAAAAACAAAATAAGTCGAAGCGAAATTGCTAAAATTCACGATTTAAAAAACTTAGTGGTCTACCCTTTTTTATTGGATGATATTAAAAATTTTAATATTGATACTCCATTTCCAAAGGCAATTTATTTAAAAGAATTAATTGAAACTGGGAAAACAATTTTGGGAGAAAAAATATTAGAAAAAATGACAGCGCCAAAAATTGAAATAATCGATTTAATTGAAGCCACTAGTTTTGAAATTGGAACCGCAATGGCAGCCGTGAGATCGTTTAGAACTGATGATTTAATAACCGCTTCAACAAACTTTAAATCAGCTTTGTTTGGAGCTAGAATTTTGGAAATTTTAGAACTTAAAAAATTCCCCTACACTTATGATGAAATTTGGAAATTAAGTAAAGAATTGAACTTAAGTGATGAATATAATCAACTTTTGGACCAGGCAATGAAAATAAGACAGGGAGAAAAAATTGAAGAAAAATGGTTGTTTAAAAATATTACTTTCTTAAATCAGGAAGTAATGAGAAGAGTTAAAGAAGAATACAATAAAAAAATATGAAAATACTTTTTGTGACTGGAAATAAAAATAAATTAAAAGAAGCCATGGCAATTATTCCTGAAATTGAAGGATGCGATATTGATTTGCCAGAAATTCAAGAATTGGATACAAAAAAAATAATTGAAGAAAAATTAAATGAAGCCATAAAACAAAAACCAGGCATAGAATTAATTGTAGAAGATCAATCTTTGACAATTGATGGCATGAATGGACTCCCCGGCCCATTTATTAAATGGTTTGATAAAGCCTTAAAAATGGAAGATTTTTATAAAATGGCAGTAGCAATTGGAAACCAATCCGTAGAAGCAAAAACAACCATAGGTTATGGTAATAAAAAAGGTGAAATTTCTTTTTTTGAATCAACAATTAAAGGAAAATTAGTGGCTCCAAGAGGAGAAACTGGTTGGGGCTGGGACCCTGTTTTTCAACCTGAAGGATATGACAAAACTTTTGGAGAAATGACAATGGAACAAAAAAATGAGTTAAGTATGAGACGAATTGCCTTAGAAAAGTTGAAGGAATATTTAAAAATATAATTTTGACTTGTTTTGGGATTAATAAAGAAATTAGAAGGATTGGAGTAAAATATGAACATGGACAAAGCAACAATTCAAGCATATAACAAATATAATCAAGTTTATGATCAAGTAGTAATTGATTTTTGGGATAATTTTCCAAAAACGACTATTGATTTATTCTGTAAGGAATTAAAAGGTAAGAAAGTATTAGATTTAGGAAGTGGGTCTGGAAGAGATGCTTTAATTTTAAGAGATAAAGGGTTAGAAGTTATTTGTTTGGATGCGTCTAGTGAAATGGTAAAAATTACTAGAAAACTTGGATTTGAAACAGTTGAGATGGACTTTAATAGTTTAGAATTAGATGAAAATAGTTTTGATGGAGTTTGGGCTTATACTTCTTTAATTCATATTAAAAAAGAAGAAACTCAAAGAGTTTTAGAAAAAATTTACCAATCAATTAGATATGGAGGGGTTTTATTAATTGGTATGATTGAAGGAGTTTTTGAAGGATATGTTGAGAGAGAAAATATGCCAGGAGAAAAGAGATATTTTAGATATTATGAAGACAACGAAATTAAAAAAATGGTAGAAAAAGTTGGTTTTAAATTTGAGTTTCAAGAAAGATATACCCCAGGTTCAAAGCCATATTTAACACAAATCTATAGAAAAATTTAGCTTTGAGACGCGGATGGGGGTCGAACCCATCTATACGGTTTTGCAGACCGTTGTCTAACCGCTTGACTACCGCGTCAGTTAGAGAGTAAGCCTATTTTATCAGAAATAGATTAATTTAGTGAAGAATTAATACAAGACTGTCTACTTCTCCTCCATAATAAGAAGATAGCTGAACAACTATAAATAGCAGTCCAAAATACTGAATTAGCAAGAGTAGTGAAACTAGCAGTAGCAACTAGCAAAGTCATTAAACCATATCTGAACCCATGTATCCCCCACGTTAAGGCACTTTCATCGTGCGGTCGATGATACGCTTTTCTAATTGATGGAATAAAAGCAATTAGTTGTGAGGCAGTAATAATTACTATCGACCAAATTGGCTGATTAATCGCTAACCAAATTATCAAAGCTAATAAAGAAGCAATAAAACAAAGAATATCCATTCTAGTAATTTGGACTTTCTGTTTCAAAACTAAACTAACAACAACAATAGCAATATCATTAATCACGAGTAAAAAGGAAATCCAAGTCTGGAATCCACCGTTATTAAAAAGATATATCAAAGCTAAGACCAAAGTCACAATAGCCCAAGATAACCAAGTTAGTGGGTGAGGATGAATAACTTGCTTAAAAATACCTCGCCAATAAGGAAAATAGGCAATTATTAATAATAAAATAGTTAAAATGAAAATCGGAAACTGCATTAGACAATTATAATCGATATTGATTACCAAAAACCCTCCAATTAAGGAGGGTTAATTTATTAATGAGATTGCTTCATTGTGTTCGCAATGACGTATTTTTTACATCATTCCACCCATGCCGCCCATGGAGGACATGTCTGGAGCTGAATGACTTTTGTCTGGAGCATCAGTGATTAAAACATCGGTAGTTAAAATCATTTGACCAACAGAAACAGCATTAATTAAAGCTGATTTTGTCACTTTAGCAGGGTCGAGAATACCATCTTTAATCATCGAACCCATCTTGCCAGTAGCAGCGTTGTAACCATAATCTGATTTTGAATCGGCAGAAACTTTATCTTTAATTAAATTAAAGATGTAACCACCATCTTCACCAGAATTTTGAGCCAACATTCTAACTGGTTGTTCGAGAGCATATTTTAAAATATCAATACCAACTTGTTCTTCAGCAGAATCGGTTTTAAGATCATCAAGTTTTAAAGAAGCTTTTAGAAGAGCAACTCCACCACCTGGCAAAATTCCCTCTTCAACTGCGGCTTTAGTGGCATCGACAGCATCTTTAACTCGTTCTAATCTTTCTTTCATTTCAACTTCAGTAGCTCCACCAACTTGGATAACAATGGCCCCACCGGCTAATTTAGCAATTCTTTCTTTAAATTTATCTTGATCAAATTCATTGACGGTTTTACTAAGTTGAGCTCGGAGTTGAGAAACACGAGCTTTAATGTCAGCTTCTGAACCAACCCCACCAATAATTCTGGTTTTATCTTTGTCGGAAGTGACAGAGTCGGCATGACCACAGAATTCAGCCGGTTCGGCAGTGTCAAATTTAATACCTAATTCATCGGAAATAACCATACCACCAGTTAAAACAGCAATATCTTCGAGCATAGCTTTTTGATTATTACCATAACCCGGAGCTTTAACAGCTAAAATATTGAAAGTGCCACGAATTTTGTTGACCACTAAAGCGGCTAAAGCTTCACCATCAAGATCGTTAGCAATGATGACAATATTTTTAGTTAATTTAACTAATTTTTCTAAGAAAGGCAGAAATTCTTGAATTGAACTAATTTTTTTATCAGTAATCACAATGTAAGGGTTTTCAACCATGGCTTCCATAACTTCAGTATTGGTAGCAAAGTAAGGAGAAAGAAAACCTTGATCGAATTCCATGCCGGAAGTTTCTTTGGTTTCTAGTCCTAAACCTTTACCTTCTTCGGCGGTAATTAAACCGTCTTTACCAATTTTAATCATAGATTCGGCAATTTTTTTACCAATTTCAGAATCGGCAGCAGAAATAGTAGCCACTTGTTCAATAGAATCTTGATCGTTAGCTTTAATCTCTTTTTTCATTTTATCGAGTTCTTCAAGAACAACTTTAAGACCTTTTTCTAAACCTTTACGAATAATCATCGGATTAGCACCAGCGGTAACATTTTGAAGACCTTTATTAACAATGGCTTGAGCTAAAACAGTAGCAGTAGTGGTGCCATCACCAGCAATATCGTTAGTTTTAGAAGCGGCTTCTTTAATTAATTGAGCTCCCATATTTTCATAGGGATCTTGGAGTTCGATTTCTTTAGCGACAGAAACACCGTCGTGAAGAACAATAGGGCCACCGTATTTTTTATCGATAGCTACATTTCGGCCTTTTGGACCAAGAGTTGTAATAACGGCATTGGCCAAGATATTAACTCCATTTAAGATTGATTGTCGAGCATCGGCTCCGAATTTTAGTTGTTTTGCCATAGTTTATGTTTAATTAATAATTAATAATTAATAATTAAGAATTAATAATTACTTTATTATTGCCATGATGTCATCAAATTTTAAAAGTAACAAATCGACACCTTCTTCTTTATATTCTTTACCACCCCATTCACGATAAATAACCACATCGCCAATTTGACAAGGCGATTTAATTTCACGGTCGTGATCGAAAGTAGAATTGCCAACGGCTAAAACTTTACCTTGTTGAGGTTTATCTTGATTGTTGGTTGGTAATAAAATACCGGAAGCAGTGGTTGATTCTTTTTTTTGAGGCTCGACTAATAAAAAGCCGGCAACTGGATGGATTTTGGTCATAGTTTAGTAATTAATAATTAAGAATTAATAATATAAGAATAATTATCAGTCGAATTGACTGACTGCTAATATTATAGTCGTGTGGTAATTTTTATCAAGAACTTAAAGGGCGGCATTATTTTTTTATTGATAAAATAAATAAGATGAAATTATTAAAAGCGAAGATTTTTGGAAAATACACCTTTAATTACCTACCGGATGATAAATATGTGGGACAAAGAATTGCTTTGGAAAAATATGAACCTTATGAAACGGAGTTGATCCTTCGACAGGCTCAGGAGGGTGATATTATTGTCGATATTGGCGCTAATATTGGTTATTATACGGTTTTATTTGCTGATAAAGTTGGTAAATCGGGGAAAGTAATTGCCATTGAACCAGACCCAATAAACTTTGAAATTCTGCAAAAAAATATTAAAGAAAATAAATTGTTTAATGTGGTGGCGGTGCAAGCGGCAGTAGGGAATGAAAACAAGAAAATGAAGATTTATGAGTCAGAAGAAAATTATGGAGATCATAAAATGTGGGGAGATGGGGTGGCGGTTCCGGTGTTTTGTCGAAGGTTGGATGATTTATTGAAAGATTTGGGATACGACAAAATTAATTTAATAAAAGTAGATACTCAAGGTTGGGAACCAGAAGTTTTTGCTGGGGCAAAAAAAACTATTGAGAAAGATTTACCAATTATCTTTTTTGAATATTCCCCCGCCAGTTATAAACTAGCCAAATTAAGTGAAATGGAAATGATGAGTTGGTTAAAAAAACTTTATAAAAAGTTTTGGTGGATTGATGAATGGTTATATATTTATAAATGTTTAGAAAAAGAAAAAATCGATAAAATTTGTGACACCAACAAAACTGGTTATGCTGATTTGTGGGTGAAAAAAGAAATGAGTTTTGGTGATAAAATAGGACAGATTAGAAATATAAAAATTAAAAAATTAATTAAGAAAATTTTAAAATATGAAAATAACTAAATATCCTCAATCTTGTTTATTAATTGAGAGTAATGGTAAAAAAATTTTGATTGATCCAGGAATTTTGTCTTATGAAGATTCATTTTTAAATAATTGGAAAGATGCTGATTTAATTTTAATTACCCATAAACACACAGATCATTGCTATACAGAAATAATTAAAGAGATTTTTAAAAACAATAAAAGTAAAATTTACTCTTCAAAAGAAGTACAAGAATTTAATATAGATTTACTAATAAATATTGTTCGAGATGGGGATGTTTTTGAATTTGAAGGAATAAAAATTGAAGTAGTCAAAGCGGTTCATGGTTATATACCGGCTTTAAAAGGAGAAAAAGAAATTAATGAAAATATTGGATTTATTATTGAACTAGAAAACAAAAGAATATATATAACTTCTGATACTATTTGTTTTAAAAATGATTACAAATGTGATGTTTTGTGTTTACCTGTTTCAAATCATGGATTAGTAATGGGACCGTTTGAAGCAGCTTTGTTTGCAAAAGAAACTGGAGCTAATTTGATAGTTCCAATTCATATGGATAATCCAAAATTCCCTACTGAGGTGAACGAAATAAAAAAGAATTTTGAAGAACAAGAATTAAATTATAAAATATTAGAAATTGGAGAAAGCATTAATATTTAAGGTTATAATAATTTATGAACTTAAAAAATAAAGTTGTAATAATTACTGGGGCAAGTCAGGGATTAGGAAAAGCATTATCAATTAAATTAGCAGATATGGGGGCTAAAATTGCGATGGTGTCCAGAAATGAAAAATTATTAAATGAAGTTAAAAAAGAAATAAGTAATAACAACAATGGTGAATCTGAAGTTTTTGTCTGCGACATTACTAAAATCGATCAAGTTAAAAAAACAGTTGATAAAATTTTAGAAAAATTTGGAAATATTGATGTTTTAGTTAACGGAGCCGGTATTTGGACAACTGATGAATTTGAAGAAAAAAATCCAGAATTAATTGAAAAAGCTTTCGAAGTTAATGCTATTGGTCATATTTATTTTATAAAAACAGTTTTGCCTTTTATGAAAAAATTAAATAAAGGTCATATTTTGAATGTAATTTCTAAAGCTGGATTGGATTTAGATGAAAATAAAGACTGGGCAACTTATTCAGCTACAAAATGGGCAATGACTGGATATACTAAAGCTTTAAAATATGGATTAGCTGAAACAAAAATTAAAGTATCAGCTATTTATCCAGGTGCTTTTGAAAGTAATATTTTTGAAACTGCAGGTGAAACTGAAGCCCATAATCAACCTTGGATGATGAAAACTTCAGAAGTTGTAGAGGCAATTGTTTATGCTTTAAATCAACCAGAAAGTTTATCAATTGATGCAATACAAATTAATTTAAATTAAGATGAAAATAATTAAAGACCAAGCAATTAGAGAAGATTGGGATGAAGTAAAAAGTTGGAATTATAAATTGACTCACCTGTTACCAAAAATGTCAGTGGTTTATGCTGAATTAGATGGAGATCATGGTTTGGTTCATACAAATGATTTGGAAAGAATTTACTACATTATTGAAGGTCAAGGGGAATTTATTATTGGAAAAGAAAAGATATTTGCTAAAACTGGTGATGTAGTTACAATTCCACCAAAAACTAAATATGACTATAAACCAGAAAATAATACAAAAATGAAAATAATATTATTTATGGAGCTTTGGGATAATTAAAATTTAAAGGTATAATTGCCTATGGCTATAAGAGAATTGTTGCAACTTGGTGATGAAAGATTGACTAAAGAGAATTTGGAAATAACTGATTTTGGAAGTGAAAAAATTAAACAAGTAATCGCAGACCTGATTGAAACAATGAGGGATGTCAATAAAACATTAATAGGAATTTCGGCTCCACAAATTGGAGAAAATTTCAAAATTTTTGTAACCGAACCTAAGGAAACTAAATTTAGAACTAAAGACCAAGCTGATGAATTAAGAGTGTTTATTAACCCAAGAATTATTGAAGAATCAGAGGAAAAAGTAATTATTTATGAAGGTTGTGGAAGTGTAGGAAGAAGCCAAATTTTTGGACCAGTTAGTCGACCAAAAACAATAATAATTGAAGCTAGTGATGAAAAAGGAAAAAGATTTTTGGTTAAATGTGATGGACTTTTAAGTCGAGTAATTCAACATGAAAATGATCATTTATCGGGAATTGAATTTATAGAAAAAGTAAGTGATTACACTAAATTGGTCTCCCCCGAGGCTTATGGATTAAAAATTAAAGATTCAGTAGAACAATTAACCAATTCGATAATTACGATAAAAGAAGTTACTAAGTTATAATAAATTGTATGTCAAAAATAAAAAACATTTTCGCTAGAGAAATTTTGGCTAGTGGCGGAGCCCCAAGTTTAGAAGTTACCGTTACATTAGAATCTGGAGCTATTGGTGAAGCTTCGGTGTCTTATGGCGCTTCAGCTGGTTCAAAAGAAGCAACCGTACTACTTGATGGAGATAAAGCTCGTTACAACGGTAAAGGAATGTTAAAGGCAATTTCTAATATTAATACCACTATTAAAAACGCCTTGATTGGAATAGAAGCCAATGATCAAAGAGGAATTGATAATAAAATGATTGAATTAGACGGAACCATTAATAAAGCTGTCTTGGGTGGAAATGCGATGTTGGGAGTATCTTTAGCAGTTTGTCGAGCTCAAGCCAGTGAAGAAAAAATGCCACTTTATAAATATTTAAGAAAAGTTTATGGAATTGGCGATATAGGTTTCCAACTTCCAAAACCAATGATTGTAATGATTGAGGGTGGTAAACATGCTGATGAAACTACTGATTTGCAAGAATTTATGGTTGGCTCAATGGGTAACAAGTCAGCGGCCGAAAATGTCAGAATGGAAATGGAAATTTATAGTGCTTTAAAAAATATTTTAAAAGCGGAAAAATTATCAACTAATGTCGGAAATGAAGGTGCTTTTGCTCCTAACGGAATAATTTCTAATGAAAAACCAATTGAATATCTAACTCAAGCCATAATTAATGCTGGATATATTCCAGGAATAGATGCAGGAGTGGGAATTGATGCTGCAGCATCTGAGTTTTACAGTGAAGAAACAAAAAAATATACTTTAAAACTTGAAGAAAAAGAATTAACTTCAGAAGAATTAATTGCCTACTATAAACCTTGGATTGAAAAATACAAAATCGCCACCATGGAAGATATGTTGTCAGAATTTGATTGGGATAATTGGCCAAAAATGGTCGAAGCTATAAATGGAAAATTTCCATTAATTGCCGATGACTTAACTGTAACCAATGCAACTTTATGGCAAAAAGCAATTGAAATGAAAGCCGCGACAGCAATTTTAATTAAATTAAACCAAGCCGGAACTTTAACTGAAACTATGGATTGTTGTTTAAAAGCTATGGAACATAATTTAATGACTATGCCTTCACACCGAGGTGGTGGTGAAACTAATGATACTTTTATGGTAGATTTGGCCGTAGCTGTTAATTCAGCTTATATAAAAGTTGGCCCAACTCGAGGGGAAAGAGTTTGTAAATATAATCGATTAATGAGAATAGAGGAAGAACTAAAGTAGATCGTAGATGATAGATCGTCGATCGTAGATAAATTATTTAAAAAATTATAAAGTAAAAAATAAATTGATTAATAAAAAAGTAATTTTAATTGTCAGAGATGGATGGGGTTATTCAACTAACCCTTATGGTAATGCCATTATGGCGGCCAAAGTACCAAATAACGATAAATATTTGGTTCAATATCCGACTGCTCAATTAAAATGTACTGGTAAAGATGTTGGTAATCCTGATGGAGCTCAGGGTGGAAGTGAAGTTGGTCATTTGACGATGGGGGCAGGACGAATTGTTTGGCAACCACAAGAAATGATTAATAATGCGATCGATGATGGTAGTTTTTTTAAAAATCCAGCGTTATTAAAAGCGATTGAAAATTGCAAAAATAATAATTCTAGTCTCCATTTATCGGGATTATTGTCTGATGCAGGAGTTCATTCAGACATTAAACACTTATTTGCTTTGTTAAAAATGGCTAAAGACCATGGATTGGAAAAAGTTTATATTCAGATAATTTTAGATGGTCGAGATGTAGGTGAAAAAACGGCAATAACTTATATTGAACAATTAGAAGAAAAAATAAAAGAAATTGGAGTTGGAGAAATTATTAGTGTAATTGGAAGATATTACGCAATGGATCGAGACACTAATTGGGAAAGAACCATGGCAGCTTTAAATTTATGGACCAAAGGTGAAGGATATGAAGCTAAAAATGCAATTGAAGCGGTCAAAATGGCTTACAAGCGTGGTGATAAAACTGATTACTACGTTCAACCAACCATTATTAATAAAAATGGTTTATTAAAATCTGGTGATTCTTTAATTTGGTTTAATTTTAGAACTGATCGATCTCGTCAAATTACAGCCATGATAACCAGACAAACTCTTTGTCCGACTGAATGGCAAAGTGATTTAGATTTAATTTTGGTGTGTATGGGAAGATACGATCAATCTTGGGATTTACCAGTCGCCTTTTTACCAGAGACAGTTAACAATAATTTAAGTGAAGTATTATCAAAAAATAATAAAAAACAAGTAAAAATTGCGGAGACAGAAAAATACGCCCATGTAACTTTCTTTTTTAACTCTCAACAGGAAACAGAATTAGTAGGTGAAGATCGAATTATGGTGCCAAGTCCAAAAGTTTTGTCTTACGATTTACAGCCAGAAATGTCAGCCCTTCAAGTTGGAGAAAAAGTAATTGAGGCAATTGGAAATTATGATTTTATTTTGGTTAATTTTGCCAATGCTGATTTGGTTGGTCATAGTGGAGTTTTTGAAGCAATTAAAACTGCTTGTGAAGTAGTTGATGAACAGGTAGGAAAAATAGTTGAATCTGGACTAGCTAATGATTATGTAGTAATTGTGGGAGCCGATCATGGTAATGCAGAACATATGCTTTACGATAATGGGGAAACAGATGTTTCTCATGGTTTTGATCCAATCAGATTTTCTTTTGTAGGATTAACGGAAAAAGTTAAAGATGGTGGGTTAAAAGATGTGGCTCCAACTATTTTGGAAATAATGGGAATTGAAAAACCTGAAGAAATGACAGGCGAAAGCCTAATTAGATCGTAGATGTTAGATCGTCGATCGTAGATATTTACTTGATAAATAATAGATTAGTTTCGGGTATAATTCGGGTATAGTGATTGAAGAAATAATAGCTAAAAAGGCTTTAAATAAATTAAATAGTAAATTTTTACCATATAAATGGGATTTAAATATTTACCGAGGCTGTGGTCATAAGTGTCAATATTGTTATGCATTGTATTCTCATAAATATTTAGCCAAAGAGACTAATTTTTTCAACACAATTTATGTAAAAACTAATATTGTTGAAGTTTTGGAAAAACAATTATCGAGTAAAAGATGGAAACATGAAGTAATTAATTTGGGTGGAGTAACTGATAGTTATCAACCAATTGAAGAAAAATACCAACTAATGCGAGGAATATTGAAAGTGATGATTAAATATAAAAACCCAATTACAATTTCGACCAAATCGGATCTAATTTTAAGAGATATAGATTTACTAACTGAATTAGCAAAAATGGCCATGGTGAATGTGGCGGTGACAGTAACAACCATGGATGAAGAAATTCGAAAAAAAATTGAACCTGGAGCTAAACCTAGTATTCAAAGAATTGAAGTTTTAAAGAAATTAACTGGTAAAAATATTGGATTAGGGTTACATTTTATGCCAATTTTACCAATGATTACTGATAGTGAAGAAAATATCGAAAACGTGTTTAAAGAAGCCAGTAAAGTACCTATTGATTATATTATTTGTGGTTTTTTGAATTTAAGATCAGAAACCAGATATAATTTTTTGGATTTTGTTAAAAAAGATTTTCCCAATTTGTTTGAAGATTATTTAAAACTATACCAATCACCTTTTATTGATAAAGGTTATAGTAAAAATGTTTATCCAATTATCTATAAATTAAAAAACAAATATCATTTAAATAGTGACTATAAAAAATTTGTTCCTAAAGAGATAATAATAGAACAGTTGAATTTGTTATAATTCAAAATCTCTCTAAATCTCCCTTTGAAGAAAGGGAGACTTAAAAAATATGAATAAAATAAGGATATTAGCACCAGCCGGAAATTTTGAGTCGTTAATGGCGGCAGTAAATGCGGGAGCAGATGAAGTTTATTTTGGAATTGGGAATATGAATATGAGGGCAGCTGGAGCCAATAATTTTGAAATAACCGATTTGAAAGAAATTAGCAAAATTTGCAAAAAAGCTAAAGTAAAAACCTGGGTAACTATAAATACAGTCGTTTTTGATGAAGAAATTGAAGAGCTAAAATTAATTTTAAAAGCTATAAAACAGGCTAAAATTGAGGGAATTATTGCTTCAGATTTGGCGGTAATTAAGGAAGCGAGAAAACAAAAAATTGAAGTTTGTGTCTCAACTCAAATGTCGGTATCAAACTTAGAAACAATAAAATTTTTGAGTAAATGGATTGATCGAGTAGTTTTGGCTCGAGAATTAAATTTAGAACAAATTAAAAAGATAACCGAAGGGATTAAAAAACAAAAAATTAAAGGACCAGGGCGAAAATTAATTGAAATTGAAGTGTTTGGTCATGGAGCAATGTGTGTGGCGGTATCTGGACGATGCCAAATGAGCTTGTTTCATTACAATTTATCGGCGAATAGAGGAAAATGTGTTCAAGTGTGTCGAAAAAAATATGAAGTGACTGATCTGGAAACTAAGAAAAAATTGGAAATTGATAATAATTTAGTCATGAGTCGAAGTGATTTATGTACCATCGGATTATTAGAAAAATTAGTAGAAACAGGAATTACGACTATAAAAATTGAAGGTCGAGCTCGATCGGCAGATTACGTCGATAAAGTAGTCACAGTTTACAAAAAAGCTTTGAATTTAATTGCCGAAAATAACTATAAAAAACCAGAGATTATGAATTTAATGAAAGAATTAAAAATGGTCTTTAATAGAGGTTTTAGTAGTGGTTTTTACTTAGGAAGAAAGACAGAAGAATGGGCCAAGGGAGAAAATAGTTTGGCGACGGAAACTAAGATTTTAATTGGCAAAATTGACCATTTTTACCCCAAAATTATGGTGGCTGAGAGCAAATTAACCACTAAAGAAAAGGTTATGGATTCGGATAAATATATCATAATTGGACAAAATAGTGGGGTAACTCGAGGTCAATTTAAAGACATTAAAATTGATGGTAATATTTTGACTTTTAAAGTCAATAAAATAGTCAAAAATAATGACAAATTGTTTATTTGTCGCGCAAGTAAAAATTAGTGGCGGCTTTGACAACGGCAGCACCAATTAGAGTCACAAAGAAAATTGGATTAAGATCTTGTTTAAAGATTACCCAACCAATTAAAACAACCATCATAAACCATAAAGCATTACGGTCGGAAATGGCTTCATGAAGACGTTCTCGTTCATCTTTTTTAAGCTGGAGCATGATATGAAAAATATCAGCCAAAAAGAGAATTATCCAAACTGTAGAAAAAATATTTTTAAAATTTTGAGCCACAGGGATAGATTCTAAAATAGCAATTGGAGCCACCAATAAAAAGGTGTATAACCAACCCTGCCAAGTAATGGGGGTTAATCCCCAACCAGTATATTTTCTAAGAGTAAACCATTTAGCTTTTCCTATCATTTTTTTTAATTAAGAATTAATAATTAAGAATTAATAATTTAGTAGATAAAGAGATCATCAATTGATGTTTTAAGAGCAACAGCCACATCATGGGCTAATTTTAATGAAGGATTGTATTTTCCTTGCTCAAGAAAAACAATTGTTTCGCGGCGAACTCCAACTAGATTGGCTAACTGATCTTGAGTTAGATTTAATTTGGCTCGATATTCTTTAATTTTGGTTTGCATAGTTATTTACAGACAGATTTTGGGGCGGCAAAAGAAGGTGATCCATGTTCAATCCATTGACCATTTTGACAAATCCAATTGTCTTCACTAGAAAATAAACGAATGGTAAATATTCCTAAAAATGTGGCCAAAATAATAGCGATGATAATAAATTTGTTTTTATTTGAAGTAAATTTAATTTTATTTATAAATTTAAAAACAAAACTATAAATTACCATAAGAATACAAGTTGAATAAGCTAAAGTTAAAGCAATTGGTTCATAGGATGGATTTAAATCGCGGAAAGAATAGAGAATAAACATGGCCACAACAGCAATCCAAGAATAAATTTGAATAGCCCAAGTAGCTGATTTACCAGCTAAAGCGTAATCTCGTTCATCAGCCATAACTTCTTTAACCTGATGACGAAGAGCTATTAAAATAAGAGAACTAACAACCAAAGTTACAATAGGAATCAAATAATTTTTGAAAAATATTGATTGACTAAAGATAATGGCGATAACCACAGTTATGGCCAATTTGATTTTTTGATATTTTTTTAAAGTCATAATATATGTTAATTATTTCTAACCATATGTTAGAACTAGATAACATAATTGTCAAGGGAGGAAAAATAAATACAGTACGTCATTGCGAGGAGCAAATATACATAAGCGACGTGGCAATCTCGTTTCGATCGAGAAGGATTATAATTTATTTGTGAGTCATGAATATTCTTGTGTTTATATTTTAACCAACAATCGAAACACTGTTTTATATGTAGGTGTATCGGCAAATTTAGTAAAGAGAATTTGGGATCATAAACATAAATCCTATTATGGTTTTACGAGTAAATATAATGTCGATAAATTAGTTTATTATGAATTTTTCGATGATGTTATTAATGCCATTATTAGAGAAAAACAATTAAAAGCAGGATCGAGACAAAAGAAAATTGATTTAATTAATAAATTTAATCCAGAATGGAAAGATTTGTATTCAACGATAATTTAGGCTTACTAAATCGAAACGAGATTGCTTCGTCGTGCCTCCTCGCAATGACGTGTTTGATTGGTTTTTCACAACTTAAAAGTTATACTAAGGAATAGAAAATAAGCGACGTGGCAATGACGTGTTTATTTAGTTTTCGAAGATGAAGATTTCGCGGGAGACGGTTTGGTCTGGACGATAGTAGACAATAGAATTTCTGTCAGTTAATTGGAGATTTAAAATTTCCAGATTTTTAGGAGTTAAATATTTTTCTGGAAGATATGGTTTTTGAGAAAAACCAAGTTGTTTAAGTCGATCTAAAAGAGAAAGATATAAGAAATCAGCTTTATATTTATAAACTGGGAAAACAATAACAATAACCCCATCGCGTTTAACAATCTTTTTGAATTCCATAAAAGCTTTAAAATACAAAGCCTCGAGACGTTTAACTTCTTGTTGAATTTGAGAAAGTCTAAATTTCTTGGAATCAGCTGAACCTAAAAATGGTTCAGTGACAATGGCGTCAATAGATTTAGCTTCGATAGTGTTGGAAATTTGAGTAACGTCCGATTCGAGGACATTAATATTAAAAGTAGGTTTATTAAGATTTTTATAATTTTCAAACAACCAAGCAATGTTGGCATTAGTGTCAGTAATAGCTTTAAAACTAATATCACTACCAGTGATTTTTTTAAAATCTAACAAAATCATTTCTTCCAAAACAGTGCCACTACCGCAAAAAGGATCTAAAAGAATTTGATTAGTCTTTTTATTAGTTAGATTAATCATCATTTTGGCTAACTTAGGTGGAATCATTCCAGATTTTGGATCACGATTTGGACGACCATAATCTCGGAAACTATAACTTTCGTAATCTTGAATAGAAATAGTTTTACCAATGTAAACAGTATCGCGACCAATAGCTAAATTAATTTCAAAACCTTCGGTTAGTAATTCGTTTTTATCAACCGAAACAGTCGAAAGAACACGTTCTTTTAAAGGTAAAAATCCAGTTTTAATGCCATAAGTTTTTAATTCATCACGAAGATCGCGACAAAAAGTTGGAGCTAAATACCAAGAATAATTTAAATCTTTGAAACGACAACCAGCTCCGTAAACACTTAAACCAAAAGAAGGATGTTTAGCTTCTGAGTGAACAAAAAAATCAATGAAATCATAATTAACAATCTGATCAATTCTTTTATTAAAAAATTCGGTTAAGGAAATAGTTTTAAAAACTTTGACTAATTTTGAAGCACTACCAAAAATATTAAAATCGAGGTCTTTTTCAAATTCAGTAGTCGATTCAATAACTAAAGTTTCTTGTGAAGATTCGATTAATTTAAAATCGACACCATTAGAAAACAGGACGTTAATAATCTCAACTTTGCAGAGAGAGTGATTGTTTCCGAGAATAAAACAGTATTGAAATTTGTTTTCCATAGCAAGTGATTATATCAGGTATTAGGTTTAAAAGTTTTGACACAACTCCATGCGATTTTCCGCTAGCCAAAATTTGCGGGAAGGATTCAATTCTTCAATAAATTCTGGATTATGACTAACTACAATCATGGCCCCTTTATAAAATTTTAGAGCTTCTAAAATTAAACGTTGAGACAAAACATCAAGATAAGTAGTTGGTTCATCTAAAATTAATAAATTGTAGTTTTTGGCGAGTAAAGTAGCAATTGAAAGACGAGTTTTTTCACCTCCAGAAAGAGTAGCCACTTTTTGAAAAACTTTTTGACCAGGAAAGAGAAAACGACCAAGTAAACAACGAAGCTGTGGTTCGGCCATTTCACATTTGTCGCGAACTGTATCTAAAAGATTTTTATCCATATCAAAAGTTTCGAATTCTTGAGAATAATAGCCGATTTTTATTTTGTCATCTTTAAAAAGTTCGCCACTATCGGCAGTAATCATATCCATAAAAATTTTAATTAAAGTACTTTTACCGGCCCCGTTTTGACCCATTAGAGCAATTCTTTCACCCCGTTTAATATTAAAATCGATATCAACTAAAACTTTCTTTTCACCATAAGCCTTACAAATACCATCGGCCATTAAAACAACTTCCCCTATCCAGGCTGGTTCGGGTAATTGAATAACAATTTTTTTGGCAGCTGGTGGCATTTCTGGAAGAGCTTCTTCTAATTTTTCAATTCTTCTAGCAAAATTAAGTTTTTGACGAACACCTTTTTCAGAACGATTACCGGCAATTTTAACTAAACCTTTTTTCATATCGATAATTTTTCGTTCTTGAGTATGAATTTGATGAACTAAAAGAGTTTCTCGATCACCTTTTAGAGTGACATAGTTGGTGTAATTACCGTTATATTCTTCAATTAATTTAGTATTTTTATTAAGTTCAATAATTTTATCGATATTTTTATCAAGTAAGTTTAAGTCATGAGAAATAATAATTAGGGTTTTGGCGTAGCGACCTAGGAAATTCATCATCCATTTTTTACCTTCAATATCCAAAAAGTTGGTTGGTTCATCTAAAAGTAAAATTTCTGGTTCAAAAATTAAAGCTCGAGCAATGGCGAGTTTAGTTTTTTGACCACCACTTAAAACTTGAGGTTTACCGTCGAGAGATAAACGAGCTAATTCTAATTTAGATAACATTTTTAATAATTCGTAATCTTGTTTTTCGTAATAAGGATCTAGATAATCGCGAATTGATTCGGCTTTTTCCATTTTTTCATCTCGTTTAACTTCTTGAGGAACAGACATAATGTCACCGACGACTTCCAATTTTCCATCATCAATAAAATCTTCACCGGTAATTAGTTTAAAAAGAGTTGATTTGCCACAACCATTGGCCCCAACTACCCCAACTTTACTATTTTTGGCAATAAAAAAATTGGCACCCTCAAAGATGTTTTCTTTACCGTAAGAATAAAAAATATTTTTAGCTAAGATCATTTAATAACAGCAGCGATGACTTGAACCACACCCTTATCGAGAGGACTTGGCAAAATATTATCAACAGATAAATCAGTATCGGAAACGTAAGCGGCTAAGGCTTTAGCGGCGGCAATTTTCATATCATCAGTAATTTTAGAAACGTGATGATCAAGAGCACCTCGAAAAACTCCAGGGAAAGCGAGAACATTATTAATTTGATTTGGAAAATCACTACGACCAGTACCAACAATAAAAGCCCCTGATTCTTTGGCTAAGTTAGGATCAATTTCAGCAACAGGGTTAGCCAGAGCAAAAATAATTGGCTTGTCAGCCATCGATTTAACCATGTCTGGAGTGACTAAATTTGGTTTGCTAACGCCAATAAAAACATCTTGACCTTTAATAACGGTGGCTAAATCGCCTTCAATATTTTCGGGGTTAATGAATTCAAGATAAGATTTTTTAATGTCGTCGAGATTTGGTCTTTTTTTACAAATACAGCCTTGAGAATCGACCATTAAAATGGATTTAAAACCATAAAGACGAAGTAATTTAGCAATAGCACTACCAGCAGCACCAGCTCCATTAATAATAATTTTGGTAGTCGAAACGTCTTTTTTAGCTAATTTTAGAGAGTTAATTAAAGCCGCTAAAACCACAATGGCAGTTCCATGTTGATCATCATGCATAACCGGAATATTTAAAATTTCTTTTAATTTTTCTTCAATATAAAAACATTTTGGAGCATTAAAATCTTCTAAATTAATGCCACCAAAGCCAGGGGCGATATTTTTAACGATGTTAATAATTTCGTCGGGGTCTTGAGTATCGAGAACAATTGGAAAAGCATCGATATTGGCAAATTCTTTAAAAAGCAAAGCTTTACCTTCCATAACTGGAAGAGCACCGTAAGGACCGATATTACCTAAACCCAAAACAGCGGAACCGTCAGAGACAACGGCAACAGTATTGCCTTTAATCGAATATTCAGAGGCTAATTCAGGTTGGGTAGCTAACAAAAGGGAGACTGCGGCCACCCCAGGGGTATAGGCAACACTGAGGTCTTCTTTGGAGTTGATTTGACCAAATTTACTGACGACAGAAATCTTACCGTGATGTTGTTTATGTTTTTCAAGAGACATTTGTGAATAATCCATGGCTACATTATACCAATCTTTTAATTACTAGCTTTATAGACACAATCGCCAAGATTAACTGGGCGAGAAACTTTGATAGAAACTTTTTGGCCAGAAAAAGCAGCTCTAACTTCTTCATTATCTTTTTCCATGGAACCAATTTGTTGCATTAAACCGCTACCAAACTCCCCGATTTTAATATAGTCACCTTCTTTGATACTTTCTTCAGTATCTATTTTAAAAACAGCAAGATGAGTTTCGTCTGAATAATCGATTATTTTACCGACTTTTATAAAATCCATAGGCTTAAATACTTAAAAAAATTCTTAATCTGTCCTAAGTTAATGATATCACGAGCAAAAAAATTGAATTTTTCGGTAAGTTTGATACTATCCATTATGATAGAGTTTGAGTCAATTGATAAAAAAGCACAAAATAATAATTTCCATGAATTATTTGGAGGAATGAAAAGATACGATTTGAGATTTTATGATGAACCAACAGCGGTGGAAACGAGAGATTTAATTATTGAAATTGAAAAAAGAAGAGAATTTGGTGATTCTTTGAGTGGTTTAGCCAAAGAAGTTGGAGTCACTGGTGAACTTTTATCAATGGCCATTGGGGGTAAAGCTGGCAAAAAACCACAAAAAGAATTTGAAGGATTAAGTTCAACTGATTTTATTGTCTCTAGACTTAGAGAAATTAAGGAAGAAAAATAGGAATAATGTTTAAATTTGGAGATTTTATATTCTCATAAAACTACTTATTTTTCTTCTCAGAAAAAAGTCTAGCTACTATTTTAGTAAAAATAAAAATAAAAAAATCAAGAATAAAAAAAGATATAACCAAAATCCAACTATCAGACAATTTAAGCCAAGGTAAAGACTCTGTCCATATCTTTAGAATTGTTTGAGACGAAGATACAACTGTTAATCCTGTGGCAATAAAAGCTAAAATAAATATCATGACTTGAAGTCTGTAATTTGATTTTTCTAAGGCACTATTTTGCTTGTTTGATTTTTTGATTGTTTTATTTAGTTCTCCAAGCTGTTTATTCAGTTTTTCAAGTGATTTCAATGTATTGAGTTCAATTACACGTTGTCCTTCGTGAGTTGATAGTCCAGTTATTTCTTTAATTATTTCATCTATCATTTTAGACATATGTGGAATGTTGATGTTTCATAAAAATTTGTCTACATAATAGATATTTTATTCTTGAGTAGATTCTTTATTAATTTTTTCTTCTATATTAGGTTCAGATAATTCTTTTTGTTTACCAACTTCCAATTTTTTATTTTCTTCTTCTCTAATATTTCTTATTTTTTTATAATCAATATTTAACCCACCAATATTACCTTGTATATATTCTGGAGGGTTAAGCGATAAATGAAATTCAGTACCTTCATCAAGTTCTTTGACTAATTCTTTTACTCCCTTAATCATATCTGTTTGAAATTGTTGTTCGGTCTTACCATTTGTATTACCTACTTTTTCTAAAGCGATTTTAACTTGTTCTTCAACTTCAAGTTGTAATCTTCTCTCACAATATTCGCAAAATTTATCCTCTTTAAAATCTTCTGTTTTTTCAAATGTTGCTTTATAATCCAATTCTGCTTTTTTTGATTTGAAATATGCTTTTTTAGTTTCAAAATATTTTTTAGCTATTTCAAGACCGTTAATTATACATAAATATGATAGTTGACCTGTGGCAAGTATTTCATACCATTCACTTCCCTTATCAAATCCTTTTAACTCAAACTGTCCATCCAAAGCAAATATTTTCAAAATTTTATCTAATCGTTTGTTTACCGTGTTTAATTCAGTTAATGAATTAATTTGGGAAGGAAGCTTAATGTTTATTATCATTTCTTCCTGTTTTTCAACGATTGAATCTAATATTGAACAATAATATGGTAATTGTTGGTTAATAGATAAAATATAAGAATTTATTTTTTCAAATTCCTCTTGATTTAACCTTTTTATATTTCTTTTTGGTGGATGATTTTTAATTATTTCTCTAATCGAAGTAGAATCAGTATTATTCCATTCTTGATCTATTATTATTTCTAGAGCAGAAACTATATTAATATAATTTTTTATTTCAAATGCTTGACCACCATAGATTGGTTCATTATCAATGATAATACTACCATTATCATCAACAACATTATCTAATATTTGTTTTATTTCTCCTAATCTCATAATTTGAATTTTTAACCTTTTTCTGGTTTAATGTATAAAGAGGGTACCAAAAATACCTTCAGGAATTAAAAAAGCTGTTTCTTTGACGGGACGGCTTTTTTTATCTTTAATCAGTTTACACTAACTTTCATTTATATGCAATATATAATCTTTAAATTGTACCGATTTGCAATCGGTATTTTAAAATAACTTTAAAATATGTTATAATTCCCTATGACTAAAGAAGGAAATGCTGAAAAAAGAGCACGATTTTTAAGATTAGCTCAAAATCGAACCAATAAGGTTTTAAAATCAATTACAACACTCTCTCATTGCTCAAATAGATCATTATATGATTATAGAGATGAAGAAGTTGATAAAATATTTGACGTTATTGAAAAATCTCTTTTTGAATCAAAAATTAAATTTAAAAAAGAAAAACTAATTGATTTTAAATTGTAATTAATCTTTTTTTAATTAGAACTCTACCAGAACAGGTTTTTAGGTATTTTTCAAAGTTGAAGGCCAAATATTTATTTTCAAAACAGGAATACCAAATTAATTTAACTGGTCTTAATTCTTTTGTGGCTGGAACATAACCTTTGGTGTGTCTTTCTAATCTTTCTTTTAGATTATCAGTACAACCAACATAAGGATGACCATTATTACATCTGAGAATATAGACGTATTGCACAATTAATTCTACATTATTGCGGACATTGTCCGCCGAAGCAGGAAATAAAAATTGCTTTTTGTTGGCTGAGAATATCGAAAACATCAGGCCTACGTTTCATTTCGGCCTGCGAAGGCGGAAGGATTGTCCCAAAGCTGGAACTCTGTGCTTCTTCACTTCGAAGAGCTTGAACAAGTAATTGGTAATTGGTATGACTTAGATAACCTAGCTAAGTATATCCCCCGTAATAATAACCATTATGGGTATGGAACTTATTAAAAATAATATGATAAATATACAAACATCAAACGAAATTATTAAATATAGAGCCTTAGGTTTTAGTTACGATGACATCGTAGAACTTTCTAAGGTAAGTAAACCAGTAATAATAAAAATTTGCAAAGAAAGACAAATGGAAATAGAGGATAGTAAAAAATATGCCAGTAGTCAAACTAATATGGAAATTAAAGAGGCAATAATAAATCGAAAGATTATCTATAACACATTACTTTATAAGGTCAGTAGTGAAATAATGAAGCGTGATTTGTCTACAATGAAAGTTAATGAATTAGCAACTCTAATTGGTAGTTTAGAAAAAAGTTTGAATGTTTTGGAAGGTAATAATCTTAATAAAACAACAAACACACCTGAAAATGTTTCAGATAAAACTTTGGCAAAAATGGCTTTGGCGGTTATCGGAGATGAATTGCGAGACGATATTAGGCAAGAAGTTGAAATTGAGTTGAAAACTCATCATGACATAGCTAATTAGGTCGACAAAACTTTACTATTTCTTTACTGACTTTTTAGATTTTTTACATACCCCCACAATCTGATAATACCTTCTCAAGATATTGTTGCAATTTAGCCTTTGTAAATGAACTCCCTAGATTTTTCTCATTAAATTGTCCAAAAATTATAGTTTTATTTGGCCATATGTTTTTAGCAACATCATAATTGCAATTACAAAGTTCTCTAGTTGTGTCGGCTGATGCACCATCAAGACAGTCACTTATAAAAGCCTCACGTTCTTTAGTTTGCGATTGTTGAGTTGTATAAGTCGGTGTAGGAGTTGAAGTGGTTATAGACTCACTAGAGACTTCCTTTTTGACTTCGATTTGTTGATTATTAGTTGGTATCACTTGACTGGATTGATTGGTTTTATTATTGAATCCTCTAATTAAAAATTGACAAAAGAAGATTGAAATAATAACTTTTACCCAAATAGCCCAAGTCTTACCATATTTCCACATCAAATAAAGACCGACTGGAAAAAATAGTATTAGTGTTAATATAATCCCTCCAGTTTTTGTATACCACCTCTCTTCAGAGGTGATTGGAGATATTTTTGATTTAGTCTCGGTTTTGTTTAATACAACTTGTGGGTCAAATGTATTCCCACAATTTTGACAAACAGCCACACTTTTGTGTGTTGTAGTAATTTTTTGTTTTTTTGGTACAAATAACGCGATTAAAAGACGAGGAACAGTTAAGAATATCCACAATACCAGCTCTAACCACCAACCAATTAAAAGCCACCACCAAAAACCGTGTTTTTGTTTTTCGCTTTTTGTTTCAGAAATAACTTGCACAACAACATTGTTGCTACCACACTTCGAACATTTAAGTAAATTGTTTGACATAAATTATGTGACTGTAAGTAAGATGACCAAGTTTACCTAAAACAAGGCCTTTGTCAATACTAAATCAGACTTTGTGTCGGATGAAATTAACAGAACAATGCCATAGCTTATGGTTATGGATAAGAGGTCAAACATTAAACAAAAAGTAGGGAAAAGGATTGCGGAGCTAAGAAAAGAAGCTGGTCTTACCCAAGAACAATTAGCCATTAAAACTAACTTAGATAGAACTTTTATTGGCTACCTAGAAAAAGGAAATAGAAGCCCGTCTGTTGAGACTGCTAACAAAATTGCAAGAGCCTTAGGCGTAAAAATAAACGATATTTTTAGCTTTGAATAGTTAAATCCACTAATCTACCCTGCCTAAATTTATCTAGAATTTCCGTAGTTATGATTGTTAGTTTTCCAAGCATAATTTATTACCCCATTTTTAACAGTTGGTGGTATATTGGGGATATAAGATATTATGTCAACCACAAAAGTTAAAAAGAAAAAGAATAGTCAAAAAAAAGGAGATACTCTTGAAGTAGTGCTTCAACAGATGATGAAAAAGGTGATTGTTGAATGGGGTTTTGAACCTTTAGAACACAGGAGACAAACAGCTGGTACTCAATTCGGCAAAGACGGAATCTATAGATGGATAGACCCAAAAAATAAACAAGAATATACGTGGTGTATTGAAGCAAAGAATTACGGAAATAAAGATAAAAACAGTCTAATTCCTTATGAAGAATTAGCAAGTAAAGCCCATGGTATCTATCATTCAGCTACGCAGTTACAATGTTGGTGTATATTTTCTCCGTTTGGGTATGTTAATAACACTTTCAGAGAAGAAATAGAGATGCCTAACAAATATCCGTTTAAGACCGTTTTGTGGACTTCATGTGAACCTATTGATAGGCGATTGGCTTGTTTCCCTGATTTGTATAAAAAAATGTACGGAGTAGATTCTGTCACATTAAACCAAAAATCAAGAAAAAATATCCTCAAAGTTTGGAGAGACGAAACAATTAAAAATACATCGGAAGGACAAAAATTAAAAGATGATTTTATTACTAAAAATATAAGTTCTCAAAATTCAAATGATAACCATATTGATGTTGATACAGCTAATGAGCTAGAGCATAAAACAATAGAACATAAAATTTATAAATCAGAAACCAGTTCCTCATCTACAAAGGAAAACATAAAACAGACAACCTCTGGGGTGGAAAAAGTAAGTGTTCAAGAAGAACTTGATAAAGGGAAAGGTTTGTTGGATAAGGGTAACTATCCTGAAGCTAAGGAAATATACCTTCACCTTTTGGGTAAGATTGAAAATAAGACTGGGTATGAAACCGAATTGTCTAAGATCCACAACAATCTAGGCGTAATTGCTTGGTATGAAAATAGTCTTGACTCGGCTATAAGCTTTTTTAATAAAGCCATAAATTTAGACACGAACTTCGTTATGGCTATTAAAAACTTGAGTGCAGTTTATTTAGAGAAGAGTCTTCAAAATAAAGACAAGGAAATTGCAGTAAAAGAGTTAATAAAAGCAGAAGAAATTATAAAACCCTTAATAAATGGTTCAGAAACTAATCCATTAGTACTTCAAATCTGGATCAAGATTATAAATGTTAAAAATGGTATTAAAGGATTAGAAGATTATCTGAGTCAAAACGAAGATGAATTAAAACCCGTTTTAGAAAAAGACGATGTTCTGAACTTTACTTTGGGTCATCTCTTTTTAGAATCTCATAATCTAGAAAAGGCAAAGTTATATGCGGAAAAATGTATTAAATTAAAAGAATCACCGGAATACTTTATTCTTAGAGGTAGAGTAAGTCTTGGCATCGCTTTAGAAAAAGACACAAAAGCACATCAATATAGTATCGATGATATTTCACCAGAATTTATACAAAATACAAATCTAAACAAAGCAAGTACAGATTTCTTTTTGGCAATGGAGTTAGCACAGAAGGGTGATATAAAGATTTTGTATGGAGAAATTAGTTATTTGATAAAACTTGTAAAAACCTGGTTAAAAGAACCTGTTGACGAAAATTTATTGCCAAAACAACCTGAATTTGACAAATCCTCAAGTGTTCTAGGAGATCAATTTTTAAAAGTAACAGACCTTTTTAGACAGAGGGAATATAGTTCATCATATACAGAATTAAAGAGTATGGCAGGATTTAACAACTTACCTTATGAGGAGATATTAAGGTTTGCAAGAACATACTTATATCATGGTCAATCAGAGATATCTTTAGAGTTGTTTCTAAAGGTAGAACAAGAAGCGGAAAAGAGAAAAGATTCAATTTATTTTATGGACATAAGTATGGCGTATGTTCTGCTTGAAGAAAAAAATAACGCAATTATCAATGCTCAAAAAGCTAGAGATTATAGCAAAGATGGAAATAGAAAAAATGCCTTTTCACACTCAGGAGCTATTTTACTTCATTACGCAAATGAAGATGGGGGCGACAGGCTACTAGAAAATGCACTTCAATTTGACAAAGAATATCCTGAATTGCATGTTGTCGAGCCAAAGAAAGTAGATGAAAGTTTAAAGGAAATTATCGAAATGATGAAAGATAGAAAGAAGTGGGTAGATAATATAAAAACCATATACAGAAACAACCTAATTCCATCATATTTTCTGCAAAAAACTTTTAAAAGACCCTATGTTGCAGTTTGGGCAGGAAGAGATCCAGAAATGTCAATAGAATTTACTACATTAGAACCTGAATTTCAAAAAGAATTAAATAAAAACTTTGAAAATTGCAATACTATTGTTCCTGACTATCTGTCTTTATTAACTATTTCAAAATTAGACTTTTTAGAAAACCTGATAAGGTTAGGTAAAAAGATAAAAATACCATTTAGTTTATTTGAAAAGATACAGAATGAGTTGCTTCAAGAAGAAAATAAAGAATTAAGGAAACTTTGGAATTTTCTAAGAAAGAGTAATAAGGTTGAAATAATAAAGACGATTGATACTGATAAATTTAAAAATAAAAAGATGGATGATCTCTTTGAAAAATGGTTAATTGAAGAATTAAGTTTAAGTAAAGATAAATCTACAGTATTTATGACAGATGATTTACGTGTTTTAAGATTTTCTAGATCAGAAAAAATAAGACCGATAAATTCATCAATAATTCTTCAGAAGGTCCTTGAAAAAGGATGGATAGATAGAGTGATGTATTCAAAATCTTTAGGAAAACTAGCAGAATGTTTTTATAGTTTTATTAGTTTTAATGGTAAAGATCTTTTTACTATTGTTGCGGATGATCATTTTAAAATAACTCCACGTAGTTTTTATTTAACCAATCAAATAAATAAACCAGGATCTGATATAAGAAGCTTTGGTATAGTTTTTGCACAATTTATTGAAGAAATATGGAAACCAGGATTTATTACAGAAGATAAAATCACTTGGCTAGATTATTTGACAAATATATTTGGAGAGTTAACACAAAAAGCAACTCCAGTTATACCAGCTAGTCAACTTGATGAAAAAACACTTCAATTAGTTCAGTCTTCTGAGTATTTTGGAACCATGTGGTCAATTGCTATCAATAAGTCAAGTCTAAAAGAACTTAATACTCTTAAGAAAAGATTTCCAAAAATGATCCAACAACCAGCCATGGCTAAAGTAAAAGTGATGCTGGAAGAAGCAATAGACAAAAAGATTACAGAATTAAAAAGTAAAAAACAAAACAATATCTGAAAATAAATTCATAAAGATATCTACTTGTTTTAACTATGCTATTATTTAATTAAAGGTACCTTCTTATTGAAAGAGCCCCTAAGGCTCTGATAGTTAGGAGCACAAAATAAGGCTCCAGCGAAAGCTGAACTATCTAGGTGAGAAGGTCATTGTTTTTTAAATTGATAGTATTCAAATCCATCACCTTTTGAAAACATATCTAATTCTTTATTTCCCAAAGTCTTTTCTATTATATTGTAACTTCGCAAGTCAGATTTTTCCCATTTTCTAAAAATAGCCCAATTTACATAGTCACTTATTTGTAGAAAAATGTTTGATGATGATGTTGGAAAATATACAACAAATTCTTTATTTGGCTGTTTGTTTTTAATTTCTGTTTTTATGGCTTTTAAAAATACATCTTTTTGCTTGTTGACAGGGATATTGTCAACAAAAATACATAATTTTGTATACTGATATTTTTTGAAAATATAATCTAAAAGTGACGATGCAATTTTAGAATAAAATTTTGCGGGGTCTCTTAAACTTGGGTTTGCTAAATTCTTCTTAATAATAATGCTGTGAGCTTTTACTTCCTCACAATCAATTTTGGCAATAATTTCAAAAAAACTATCACGAACTATTTGTTTGTCTTCACAAGCGTGAAACCGATGACAAAGATTTTTTTCTAGATATTCTTGTCCTAAATCAGGATACAGTTCGCCTGATAAGATTTTATGTCGTAGTTCAGTTATTTCTTCTGACATTTCGCAAGGGTTATGCGTTATTACAGCAGTAATTGTGTAAACTTTTGTTCCTGTTGGAGTGAAGTTGAAATCACCGCCTTCATCAATAAAAATATATAATGGTGCTAATGCCATAATTGAAATTTTATCACTGATGAAGTGGTTTAATAGGCAAATTATTAAATAACGATTTAACAGGTCTATTTAAATTATTTGGGTATAATACAGTTGTGGCCAAAGAATTAAAAAGTAAATCAAAAAATAATAGAAAACTAAATCCTATTTTGAAAGAATTAGCAGAATTGGACAATCCCATATATAAACCAAGAGATGAATCTTCTCAACGATTATCTGAACAAATAAATGAAGCCTGTAAATCAGCTAACAAACTACTTGATTATATAAAAGACACATATAAACCAGTTTTAATACAGGCTAATCAAATCTCTAAACTATTAAATAGTTTTACATGGCCTAACAACATTAACCCTACAAAAGAAGAGGTAGAAAAAAGCATTGATTCAATAGTAAATGAGATAGAAAAGAAACCAGTATCTGCAGAAAAAGTAGAGCTGGTTAATGTTTTAAAAGGGATTAAGTTGGATAAAGTTGGGACGACAAAAGAAAAAGTGAGTTTAGAAAAAGCAAGAGAGATTTTAAAAACCAACAATCCAAATATCACTGATGAAGAAGTGTTAGAAAATCTAGCTTTTATAGAGACATTAGCTGATGTTGTGATGACAAAAATTTTAAATATGAGAAAAGGAGTAATTTCATAGTATGGAAGAAAGACAACCAAATGCCATTATAATTGCTCGTATTTCTTCAGAGAAACAAGCACTTGATAGTAATACTTTACAAAATCAAGTTGAGGATTGCCAAAAGTTAATTAAAAGCAAAAAATGGCATTTATGCCATGAACCTTTTGAAATTATAGAAAGTGGTGGTGAAAAAAATGGACAACAGGAAATAAATAATGTTTTAGATTTTTGTTCCCATAAGAGTAATAAAGTTGATTATGTGGTAATTAGAGATATTAGTAGGCTTACCAGACAAGGGTTTAGTGGGTGGATTGATTTTAAAAATAAACTAAGAGATTGTAATGTAAAAATTGTAGATTGCAAAAACGTTATTCAAGATGAGGTTAACCTTATGGTTCAAAAATATGGTCCTAATTTTGATTACGGATTTGCTCGCAGTAATCCATCAGAAAGTGCTGAAATTCAAGAGTCTCAGAATGCTAAAAATTTTTATAAAGATTCTATATTTAAAATGATTGATGCCTCTATTACTTATGCTCGGGAGGGTTATTGGACACATGCTTCAATTTATGGCTTTAAAAATGAAAAAATTGAAACTAAAAGAGGAAGAAAAACTATTTTATCCCCAAATCAAAATACTGCTGGGTGTATTAAAAAAGCATTTGAAATGCGTATTAAAGGTTTTAATGATTTTGATATTGCTAAAGAATTAAATCGATTAGGATATACAACTTCTCCCCGAAAAAGACGTGATAGACGAACAATGGAAGCTATTAGAGAAATAGGATTAAGACCAATCACTCCTAAACAAGTCCAGCGTTGGGTACAAAGACCAATTTATGCTGGAGTAATTTATGAAAAGTGGACTGATTGGCAACCAATTAAAGCTAGATTTAATGGATTAGTGAGTATCAATGATTTTAATCTCGCTAATAAAGACAAAAGAAGAATTGTACAAATAAACAAGGATGAATTTGAAGTTTTAACAAACGGACAAAAAGGTTTTTGTAAAGAACATCGTTCTAAAATGAATTCTAAGTATTTATTTCGAGGTTTGATAATGTGTCCTATCTGTAAAAAAAATGGTAAATTAAGACCCTTAACAGCCTCTAGCTCAAAAGGAAAAAGCGGAAAACACTTTCCATCCTATCACTGTAATGGTAGGAACGGGATTAAACATAAAAGGTTTAGTGTTCCAGTTAAAGTTTTAGATAAAAAATTTACTGATTTTATTGATAATTTAAGGTTTAGTGATGAACAAGTAGCCTTATTTGAAGAGGTTCTTATTAACTCTTTTAATCGAAAGAACATAGAGGCTTTAGATGACAGTATTAGAGCTGGTAAACATTTAGGTGACTTAAAAGAACAACAAAAAGCCATTACTACGGCTATTATTGCTAATAGTGGTCAACCTCAAATTCTTGAACAGCTACAAATTAAATTTAACGAAGTTCAATCTCAAATTGAGGAATATGAAGATGTACAAGGAGAATGTATTAAGGCCGAAAAAGATGTGAGAGAATATCTTAAGTGGGGAAGGATTTTATTGGAACACCCAGCAGAAATACTGATAGATAGGGAAAATGTTCCAAAAACCCATCAATTATTGAAGGCTATTTTTAAGGAGTTACCAACTTATGAGGAACTAATAGTTGGAACACTAAAATTAAAGCCATTGTTCAAGCAAAAAGAGATATTTAAAAAAGACAAAAACCAATTAGCGGAAGGGATGGGAGTCGAACCCACATGCCATTTCTGACGCAGGTTTAGCAAACCTGTGGCTTACCATTCGCCGCACCCTTCCAAGGTGATTTTGACAGTGTCCAAGTATATCAAATTTTTCCAAA
>Ga0209373_10000624_pt1 | contig 53027 bp, 62 predicted proteins | sample Higcelweek5metaG_FD_187173 | JGI IMG/M metagenome (GOLD analysis project Ga0209373, IMG submission 187173) | Freshwater pond sediment microbial communities from the University of Edinburgh, under environmental carbon perturbations - High... | ecosystem: Environmental > Aquatic > Freshwater >... | reverse complement strand
CATTCGGGAATACAATTTAGGGACGGTTCGATTATTGCTCAAATTGGTGATAAAGATATGAGGGTGGCAATACAATATGCACTTACCTACCCTGACAGAATTAAAAATGATTTGAAAAGAATTGACTGGTGGAGTGGTTTAAAGATGGATTTTGATAAACCAGATTTAGAAAAATTCCCATGTTTGGCATATGCTATGGAAGCGTCAAAAATAGGCGGAACGATGCCGGTAGTATTGAATGCGGCTGATGAAGTGGCGGTGAGTTTGTTTTTAGAGAAAAAAATAAAATTTACTGATATCCCAAAAATAGTAGGAAAAGCGATGTCGAAACATAAAGTGGTAATAAATCCAAACTTAAATCAAATTTTGGAAACTGATGCCTGGGCCAGAGAGGAAGCGAAAGTTTAAATTGTAGAAGTAAGAAATATTTTGGAATAGTTATTTTTAAGAGAAAGATAGACTTTTTGAGCAGTAGATTTAGTTTTAAAAAAACCAATAACACCAAGACCAGATCCGGAAAGAAGAGTGGTGTCGGCTTTTTGGTTGATTAAATCGTCAACAATTTTTTGAGTTTCAGGAAAACAGTGAAAAACTATAGTTTCAAAATCATTATGAAGATTTTGCAAAATTTCATCTTTATCTTTTGATTTTATAGCGGAAAGTAAAATATCTGACTTATAAATATTTTTGCCGGTAAGAGAAAAATCGAGACGCTGAAACATCCAACCAGTTGAGGGTTTTTGGGAATGATTGGGGTAAATAATGACTAAATAAAATTTAGGTAATTTAAATTTAAAAGGATGAGGAATATCGCCGAAACCGGTTAAACGACAAAGTTTGGTGGAAAGAAAATAAGGGACATCTTTACCTAAACTTGAAGCAATTTCTAATAATTTTTTGCGGGAAATTTTAATTTGCCAAAGTTTGATTAAACTTTTTAGAGTAGTAGCGGCGTCACTACTACCACCGGCCATGCCAGCAGTAATGGGAATGTTTTTATGAAGAATTATTTTGACTCCGAGTTTGGGGTTTTGAGAAAATTCTTTTAATTTAGCAGCGGCCTGAAAAACTAAATTTGACTCATCGACAGGCAGAATGTTTTTTGGATAACAAATTAGTTCAATTTTATTAGGTTGGTTGAAAAACTCCAATTCATCAAAAATATTAATTTGCTGATTTATAAGAGTTAAAGGAGTAAATTGATTCCCAGTTTTTTTGGGATGGATATGAAGATTGAGATTAATTTTGGCAAAAGATTTAGCTTTCATTTTTCTTGTAAAAGAACAGTGGAAAATACTTGAATACCTTCCTTTTTGCCAAAGGCAGTTAAGTCTTCCCCGGAAGTGTAAGTAATGCCAATTTGATCAAGATTTATTTTTAATATATCAGCCAAACTTTTTTTGACTAATTGTTTTTCGTCTGATGTAAGTCGAGGGATTTGAGCTTCAACAGAAATAGAAACATTACTGATAGTAAAATTTTGAGAAACTACATTTAAAATATGTTTAAGATATTCTCGACTGTCGGTAATTCCCTGCTGACACATGTCATCAGCCCAAGTGGATAACGATTCGCCACCAATAGCAGAACTAAGGGCATTACAAAGAGAATGAATAGCTACATCAGCATCGGAGTTGCCTTTGAGTTTAGGATAATTATCAAATTTAACTCCACCAAAAATAAGACCAGCGGAACTATCAAAACGATGACTGTCTTGGCCAATACCGATTCTCATAATTGTTTTGATTTTAACAAATATTTGGCCAAAATAAGATCCTGAGGATAGGTAATTTTAAAATTATTAGGAGAACAAGGGATAATTTTTGGTTTATAACCATTAAACTCTAAAACTTGGGCATCGTCGGTAGTAATTAAGTTTTTTTCAAAAACTTTTTGATAAGAAGAATAAAGAATATCAAAACGAGCTACTTGAGGAGTCTGAGCGTAGAAACATAATTCACGCTTGGGGCTTTGACTAACAAAATTATTTTGGTCGGCAATTTTGATAGTACTGGAGGCTGATTGAGCCAAAAGAGCAGCATTATATTTTTTGGCGGACGCATAAACAGATTTAATTTCATCAGCAGAAACGAAAGGGTTGGCGGCATTGTGAACACCGACGATATCGTTTGGTTTGATTTGATCTTTAATAAAATTTAAGGCGTTAAAAACCGTATCTTGGCGCAAGTCCCCTCCCTGGCTAAAGCCAGCAAATTTATCAAAATGAAATTTTTTAACAATTTTTTGGATTAAAGGAAAATCTGATGGTTTAGCAGAGATAATAATCTTGTCGATAATTGGGCTGTTTTGGAAAGCGGAAAGAGTCCAATAAAGAATTGAATTGCCTTGAATTTTTAAAAATATTTTATTAAGACTAGAACCCATGCGACTGCCTGATCCGCCAGCAACAATTATTAGCCAATTCATGCAGAATAAGTCGCAAAAACAACAAAAGTCATGCAAAACGAAGGGTTTAATAAAAAGTGACGACGAATTTATTACTATGATAAAACAAAAGTTTTTTGAATATAAAAGTAAAACTGATTTAGAATTTAAAGATTTAACCGATGAGGTGGCTGATTTTGTAAAGACAAGTGGTATAAAAGATGGAATGGTGTTGGTTTACTCAACTCATACCACAGTGGCCATTTGTATTAATGAAAAAGAGACAGGAATTACGGCTGATTTTAGGGATGTATTAAAAAAAATTGTGCCAAAGGAAAATTATTACCGACATAATGACTTGACACTTAGAACAGAAAATTTAGTCTGTCAATCGGGGGCATCTGATTGTTTAAACGGCCATTCACATTGTACTCAATTATTGATGAGAAATTCGGAAACAATTCCGATTATAAACGGAAAAATGCAATTGGGAATTTGGCAAAGAATTTTTGCCATTGAATTGGATTGTTGCCGACCAAGGAAACTAATCTTTCAAATTATTGGCGAGTAAATTCCTCGATTTTTTCTATTACTTGATCAAGTATTTCTTCTGGAGTGCTAGCACCAGAACTGACAATAATATTTTCTTGGTCAACAAACCAATCAGGATTTAATTCAGAGGCGGTATCAACGATGTAGCTTTTGGCACCAACACTTTCGGCTACAGACCTAAGACTGTTGGAATTAGCACTGGTAGGAGCACCGACAATAACGACACAGCGATACTTTTTAGATAGTTTAATAATTGCCTGCTGTCTCTCGGTAGTGGCCTGACAGATGTGAGGGAAAATAGTGATTTCGGGGTATTTGTTTTTTAAAAAATCTAAAGCTTTTTGAGTTTCTAGTGTAGACAAAGTAGTTTGAGTAATAACGACGGTATTTTTGGGATTATTAATTTGATAATCAAAAATTTGGGCCAAGGTTACTGGGGTAATAAATTCAGGAGCTTCACCAACGATACCAACTGTTTCATCATGGTCAATTTTGTTACATAGTAAAATTACCTGATTCTTTTGCTCCACTAAATCTTTAACTGTTTGATGTGATCTCAGAACCAAAGGGCAAGAGGCATCAACAATTTCTAATTCCCTATCTTTGGCTTGCTGATAAATTTGAGGACTGACACCATGAGCTCGAAGAATAACCACGGAATTTTTAGGAATTTCATCAATAGAGTGAATAGTTTTTATTTTTAATTCCGTTTCCAACCAATCAACAACATGTTGGTTGTGGACTAATTCACCAAAAAAATAGATACCTTTATTGGGATATTTTTGACAAGTGTCTTGGGCTATTTTTATGGCTCGATTAATACCAAAGCAAAATCCATGTGGCTGGGCCACAATAATATTAGCCATGATGTTTTCTGAATCTTTTTTTATATTTAGTATCGGGAACTCCAGGACAAAACCAATGATCGGCACAACGGGCTTCGTAAGTAATTTTTGAGTCGTTAAAATCTTGGATGACCACAGTTGGGCTGTCATAAGGAGCTGGGTTGCCGTCAATTAAACGCTGAGTCATAGTGGCTGGGGCACCACAAGTTTTTTTGTGACCATCTTTGTAAGTGCAACGGGCGGTGAGAGTTTCAACGGTGGTAGCTAAGCCGAGTAATGATTCAATGGAAGCAAATGGTTCGCCGCGAAAACTGCGATTTAATCCAGCGACAACAACTTCAATATTGTCGTAAAGTAAGGTTTTTATAACTTCTTTAATATTTTTGTCAAAAAACTGGATTTCATCGATGGCAATTAAATTAGGCCGTTTATTTTTAGGAAGTTTATAAATATCTTTTAAAATAAAAACAGAGTCGACTTGGTCTTTTTTGGAATTTGGGACAGGGATAGCTACCCAACAACCACCATTACGGCACCTTACCTCACTAACGTCAAAACGTTTGTCTAGGGCTGGCTTGTAGACTCGAATGTCATAATTTAAAGCATCACGACATTCAGATAAATGATCAATTAAGCGTCGGGTTTTACTAGAATTCATTGGGCCGACAAAACAGGTTAGAGGTGCTCGTTGACGGGTCATAGCCCCATTGTAGCGTGAAAAAGACGGGTTTAAAAGATATCAATCAAGCTAAATTTTATAAAAACGATATAATTAACCTTAGTATGGATGAAAAAATATATTTCGTTACTGGAAATAAAAATAAATTAAAAGAGGCGAGCACGATAATGCCAGAGATTGAGGGGCTAGATTTGGATTTGGCTGAAATTCAGGAATTAGATCCAAAAAAGATTTTAGAGGCAAAACTTGAAGAGGCGAAAAAATATAAACCAAATTGCAATTTAATGGTAGAAGATTTGTCGCTAGAAATTGAAGGAATGAATGGCATGCCCGGACCGTTAATTAAATGGTTTTTAAAATCAGTGGGGATCCCAGGGGTGGTAAAAATGGCAAAATTATTTGGAAATGGAAAAGCAGTGGCTAGGTTAACTTTGGGATTTGCTAATGAAAAAGGAGAGAATAAATATTTTGAAGGAATAGTGGAGGGAAAAATTGTGGAACCACGTGGTGAAAGTGATTTTGGTTGGGATCCAATTTTTGTGCCAGAGGGGCATGATAAAACATATGCCCAAATGGAAATGGAAGAAAAAAATAAAATCTCCCATCGCAAAATTGCATTGGAAAAGTTGAAGGAATATTTAAATAAATAAGTTTTTATGGTGAAAAATATTCTTTACATAATGACTGGACTGCCCTACTCGGGAAAGACGACGTTGGTAAAAAAGCTGGTAAAAAAAATTGATTGCAAGGTAATATCGACGGATGAAATTTTGAAAGAAAAAGGGTTTTGGAAAGAAAAAGAACCGACACAAAAAGATTGGGAAATTGCTTATGTTGAGGCTAGTGAAGAAGTTAAAAAATATTTGATTAACGGAGAAAATGTAATTTTTGATGAATCAAATTTACTTTATAGTCAAAGAGAGAATTTAGTTAAAATTGCCCAAAATTTGGGATTAAATGTTAAATTAATTTACGTAAAAATTGACAAAAATGAGGCGTTAAAAAGATGGGAAGAAAATTCAAAGACAAAACAAAAACATCAGTTGAGTAAAGAAATAATCGAAAGAGCTTGTGGTATTTTTGAAGAACCAAAAGAAGATGAAAAAGCGATTGTTTATAACCAAGAAGAGAATATTGAATTTTGGTTTAAGAAAAATTTTTGAGACGCGGATGGGGGTCGAACCCATCTGAACGGTTTTGCAGACCGTTGTCTAACCGCTTGACTACCGCGTCAGTTAGAAAGTTAAACCTATTGTACCAAAAACCCTCCTGATTAAGGAGGGTTTAGATAATTATTTGATTTATTTTTACTTAGCAGGAGTGATTAACAAACCTCCCCATTCAATTAGAGTGAAACCTTTTCTTTCTGGAGCAGCTAGTTTTTGAGGTTTAAGAGTAATTGGTTGATCTAAACCTTCAAATTCCAAGAAGACTCTAATACTGGTATCTGGCCTTGGAGAAACGTTGAGAGGAGCTAGAGTATCCATATCTTTGGTGTTTAGCCACGTTAACCTGACATAAGGAGTTTTTGGCAGCCTTGGTTGCCAAAATTCCATAAAATCTGCTGATTCTTTTTGATTAAGACCGAGTTGAGAAAGTTGTTTATAGACAGTAGAAATTAAATCTTTTTGAGAAACTAAAGTTCCTCGATCTTTGTAATCTGGATAAATTCCATTACCTAAACCTTCCCAGAAAAGATAAGGATAAGATTGATTTTGGTAAGTTAATTCCCCATTTGGTTTGGCGGTAACCAACCAACCTTGGCTTGGATAAGTTGGTTCGCTTTTGGTAATTTGAGCGTCAACTTGAACTTTAACTTGAGTTTCTTTTTGAGGATAAAGATAGATGACTGGTTTACCGCATTCAGCTTGAATGGCATATTTTTGATTAGTAAAGACAACCCAATCTCCAGAAAAATCTTGATAGAGAAAGTGGTTTTTAGCATTAGTAAAAGAATTTATATCGGGAATAACTGCTGGAGTAATATATTGGCTAGTGGACTTATATAGTTCGTAAAGTTTTTTGACTAAAGAATTATTAGTGTCTTTGATTTGATAAAAAGGTTTGTTATAAGTTATTGAAACGTTTGAAGCAATAACAACTTTATCTTTGATTATAGGTGAATCATTTTTGATAATAGTAGAACCATTTAACCCACTACCACAACCACCACCGTGTACAGTATCATAAAATTGATTATCATCTGTTGTTGCGCCATCATCCCAGGTAAACCAAACAGTTTTATTATCGGAAACAAAACCATATTTTTGGTTGTAATTATATAAAGTCCAGTCTTTAAGTCTTAAATAGAAACTCTTTGTGTAAAGGCCGCTAACCGATTCAATATCTGTTCTTGGGGTATAGACAATATATAAATCACCGTATTCTGTAGATTTAACAAATTCTGGATTAGAAAGAGAATTAAAAATCTTATTATTAGTGTAACCTTTTTTGAAACTATTATTATCAATATCTAAATTTTCTGGTGGTTGAAGTTCACTAAAATTAAGACTGTTAATTGTAATTGTTGAGTTTAAAAATTTTAATATTTGTTCTAGGTCATATTCATTTTGAGGTCTAATGATTGATATTTGACCATCTCGCGTTTTAATCGCCCTAAAGAGAAGATCGTAGTCTCCAGGACCTTCTTGTTTTGGTAAAAATATATTAATTAATTGCGATCCGTCACCTAAATTGGCTATTAAGTAATATTTGACTTTATCAAAATAAATTGTAAGTCCAGCGTTATCATCTGAGAATTCTTTAGTTTGATTAAAAACATTTAGAGAGGCAATTTCTTGCGGTTTGTCGAGCCAAGTAACTTTATAAGCATCGATAATGCTGGTATTAGTAGGAATAGAAGTAGGGACAAAAATGTTTTCTTCTTGGATAGGTTGGTTGCTAATAGGCGTTTTTGATTTTTGATAAAAATAAAAAGCGGAAATAGTGGAGGTGGTAAAAATAACACAAATGACAATAATTAAAATAAAATTTAAAGAGGAAAGTTTATGATTTTTTGGAGTCGGGCTTGGATTAATTGTTGGAGTTGGAGGTGTTGTGGGGTTGGTATTGGTTTCAAAATTTAATTCAGTCCGAGGAGAAGAATTATTTATTGGTTCCATGAGTAAAGTTTACAGTTAATTTTAATTAACGCAAGATATTTTCCCAAAAGATTGATTTAGTTGACAATTTTGAGATAAATTTGTTTGGTTAAAAAAGTTATTAAGGGATGTTATTTTATTTTGACCACGAAGTAGATAAGTGGAACCATTTTTAATTTCGGTGGGAAAAAATTGATATTCGGTTTGAGAATCGTTAATTGTTTTGGTGACAATCATATTGTTGGGAAAATCAAAGGGTAATTGGACGGATGATTTGGAAGAATAATTTAAATCGATATAGTCAGTGCCATAAAAAAATCTGGCTCCTAACAAAGAAAGACTTTTGGATTTATTAATATTTTTTGAAATTAAATAAGTTTTGGTATTAATGATTTTATTTTTCAAAAGGCTTTTTTGATAAGAGCCCATGACGTAACTAGTAGTTTCAACATCGGGATTGTTGGATAATTTACCAGAATTGGAATTAAAAAATAAATCCCATTTTTTGGCGTTTTTTGATTTGGCAAAACTGGTTAAAACATAAAGTGATTGAGGACTGTCGACTTCTAATTTGGGAATTTCAGTTAGATTTTGATTATTGAGTTCTTTGATACTTTTTAAATCGTGAACTTCAGCTAAATTTGAAGGAAGATAGTGAGAAAAATCAACTGAGGCAACGAGCAAACAATCAAATTTACAATTTTGAGAAATAACAGAAATTAAATTCTTGAGTTTTGAAACAGAATAATTTTGGCCAATTAAAATTGGAAAAACTGTAGCCTGTGGCCAGACTGTTTTGATGTCGGGAAGTAAATTAAAAATAGCGTGATCATTTTTGACTAAATTATTGTCGAGAATTAAAAATGGCTTTAAAGTTGATTCTAAATTATTGGAAAAATTGACCGTACCATTGGATAAATTCCATTGCCGATTGGAATAAATTAAATTATTTTGATTGGGAGAAAAATGATTGGGACCAATAATAATGACGGTTTTAGTAAAAGGTCTTTTTAGGGAAATATTTTGAAGATATTCCAAACGTTTTTGAGCGACAAAATTGTGATGAGGAACAACAATAGCAATTGGTTGAAAATAAATTTTGAGAAAAAAATAAAGACAAAATAAAACTAGGTTGAGAAGACTTAATAAAATTAAAAGTTTAGTTTTAGACACTAAAAGATTGTAGCAATATTCGTAGAGACGTTCTGCAGAACGTCTCTACGAATATAAATTTGTTTTTATTCTTCGACGAGCTTAGGATGACTTCGTCACATCATGCCGTTCATGCCACCCATACCAGACATGTCTGGAGTTGGAGCTGATTTTTCGGGAGCGTCAGTGATTAAAACATCAGTAGTTAAAATCATTTGACCAACAGAAACAGCGTTGGTTAGGGCAGATTTGGTGACTTTGGCTGGATCAAGAATTCCAGCGTTAATCATGGATTCCATTTTCCCAGTAGCGGCGTTGTAACCATAATCTGATTTTGGATTTTTGGTAACTTCATCTTTAATAAGATTAAAGATATATCCAGCATCTTCACCAGAATTTTGAGCTAATCTGCGAATTGGTTGTTCGAGAGCATATTTGAGAATATCGACACCAACTTGTTCTTCGGCAGAATCAGTTTTTACTGAATCAAGTTTAAGTGAAGCTTTGAGCAAAGCTACTCCACCACCAGGAAGAATTCCCTCTTCAACAGCGGCTTTGGTAGCCTCGATAGCATCTTTAACTCTTTCGAGTCTTTCTTTCATTTCAACTTCAGTAGCACCACCAACTTGGATAACGATAGCACCGCCAACTAATTTGGCAATTCTTTCTTGGAATTTTTCTTTGTCGTAATCAGAATCGGTTTTGCTAAGTTGAGCGCGAAGTTGAGAAACACGAGCTTTAACATCGGCTTGATCACCAGCACCACCAAGAATTCTGGTTTTATCTTTATCAGAAGTAATGGTGTCGGCATGACCACAGTATTCTTCAGGAAGTGCAGTATCAAATTTGATACCTAAATCATCTGAAATTACTTGGCCACCGGTAAGAGCGGCAATATCCTCAAGCATAGCTTTGCGACGATCACCAAAACCAGGAGCTTTAACAGCTAAAACATTGAAGACACCTTTAATTTTATTAACGACTAAAGTAGCCAAAGCTTCACCATCAACATCATCAGCAATGATGACAAAATTTTTGGTAAGTTTGACTAATTTTTCTAAGAAAGGCAAAATTTCTTGAAGTGAGCTAATTTTTTTGTCAGTAATTATAATGTAAGGATTTTCAACTACAGCTTCCATACTTTCAGTGTTGGTAGCAAAATAAGGAGATAAAAATCCTTGATCAAATTCCATACCGGAAGTTTCTTTGGTTTCTAAGAATAAACCTTTGCCTTCTTCGGCGCTAATTAAACCATCACGACCAATTTTGACCATACTTTTGGCAATAATTTTACCAATTTCTTCGCTACCTGCCGAAATAGTAGCCACTTGTTCAATGGAATCTTCATCATTTGGCTTGATTTCTTTTTTCATAGAATCAAGCTCACTGAGAATGACTTTAAGACCTTTTTCTAAACCACGACGGATGATCATGGGATTAGCACCAGCAGTAACGTTTTGAAGACCTTTATTGACAATAGCTTGAGCCAAAACGGTAGCAGTAGTAGTACCATCACCAGCAGCATCATTAGTTTTTGAAGCAGCTTCTTTGATTAATTGAGCTCCCATATTTTCGTAGGGGTTTTCTAGTTCAATTTCTTTGGCGACAGAGACACCATCGTGAAGAACTGTTGGGCCGCCCCATTTTTTATCGATAGCCACGTTACGGCCTTTAGGACCGAGAGTAGTAATGACAGCATCGGATAAAATATTAATACCATTGAGAAGTGATTGACGAGCATCTTGCCCGAATTTTAGTTGTTTTGACATAGATATAAATTAATTTAAAATTAATAATTAAGAATTAATAATTACTTGACGATTGCCATGATGTCGTCGAATTTTAAAAGTAACAAATCGACGTTTTCTTCTTTGATTTCTTTTCCACCCCATTCACGGTAAACAACAACATCATCAATTGCACAAGGTGACTTAACTTCGCGGCCATCAATAAAAGTAGTTTCACCAACGGCAAGAACTTTACCTTCTTGAGGTTTGTCTTGATGATTGTCGGGTAATAAAATTCCGGAAGTGGTAACTGGGGCTTTTTTTTGAGGCTGGACTAATAAATAGCCGGCTACTGGGTGGATTTTGGATTGAGACATAGGGTTTTTTAATGAGTAATTAATAATTAACGATTATCAGTCTAAATAACAGACTGCTAATATTATAGCTGTCAAGATAAAAATGACAAGACCTTAAAACTTCTTTGATAAAATGATTTTATGAAGAAAATAAATAATTGGTTAAATTCAAAAATAGAACCGAGAAAATCAAATAAAGAAGGTGATGGCGAATTTGCAATTGATAACATTCAAAAAGATGAAATATTAGCTATATTTGGCGGGCATATTATGGCTAGAGATGAAAGAAATAGTTTGCCAGAAGATGTGCGATATTTACCAATAGGAATAGATAATGAGATGTTTATTGGACCTAAAAGTATTAATGAGTTAGATGATGCTGATTGGTTTAACCATTCGTGCGAACCAAACGCAGGGCTAAAAGGACAAATATTTTTAGTAGCCATGAGAGATATAAAAAAGGGCGAAGAAATTACTTTTGATTATGTAATGTCTTGTGCCCAAAAAGGAGAAAAACGAGTTTTGTTTGAATGTAATTGTGGATTGCCAAATTGCAGAAAAGAAATAACCAATCATGATTGGAAAATACCAGAATTACAAGAAAAATATAAAGGGTATTTTTCGTTTTATATTCAAAGAGATATAGATAACTTGAATGGTAAAAAATCTTAAAAAAACCAAAATTTTTGGGAAATATAAATTTTTCTATTTAGAAAATGACCGATATATTGGTCAAAGAATTGCATTGGAAAAATATGAGCCATATGAAACACAATTAATTTTAAGACAAGCGAAACGTGGAGATGTGGTGGTAGATGTGGGAGCGAATATTGGCTATTACACGGTGCTGTTGGCGGATAAAGTGGGTAAAAATGGTAAGGTTTATGCCTTTGAACCAGATATTACTAATTTTGAAATTTTAAAGAAAAATATCGAAGTTAATAATTTAAAAAATGTAGAAATAATAAATGCGGCAGTAGGAAGTAAAGCTGGGAAATTAAAACTATATAAATCAAAAGATAATTTTGGAGACCATAAGTTATATGGAAAAGATAAAAATATTGAGACAGTAAAAATAGTTAAGCTTGATGATTATTTGAAAGATAAAAAAATTAATTTGATGAAAATTGATACTCAAGGGTGGGAGCCGGAAGTAATTGAGGGAGCGATGAAAATAATTAAAAGAGATCAGCCAATAATGTTTTTGGAATATTCCCCTGCTAGTTACAAAATAGCAAAGTTAGACGGGAAAAAGATGATGGAATTCTGCAAAGCAGAATACAAAAATATTTGGTGGATTGATGAGTGGTTGTATATTTATAAAAAATTGAGTCAAGAAAAAATTGATAAAATTTGTGCCACTAATAAAACTGGATATGCTGATTTGTGGATGAAAGATAAATTTAGTTTACTTGATTTATGGGGTAAATATAAAGATATTAAGATTAAACAATTGATAAAAAAAGTGATACATTGACGATGTTTAGTAAAAGAGATAAGATAGAAAAAATTAAACCAACGAATGAATGTTTTATCGGTAGATCAATTTAATAAAGAAACCCTGAATAAGTTGTTCATTAAAGTTTCCGATTTCAAGCAAAAGTATCAAACAAAAGAAGGCAGAAAAGGATTGTTTCAACTGCAACTTGGTAAACAAATGTGTTCGTTTTTCTTTGAACCGTCGACCAGAACTAGAATAAGTTTTGAATTGGCAGCTCAAAGATTAGGAATGGGAGTAGTAACCACAGAAGATGCAAAAAATTCTTCAACAGTTAAAGGTGAAACATTGGAAGATACGATTAAGATCGTAAATCTTTATAATTTTGATTTAGTGGTGATGAGACATAATGAGACGGGTTCGTTGGCAAGAGCAGCTAGGGTAAGCAATATACCAATAATAAGTGGTGGTGACGGTAAAGGTGAACACCCGACTCAGGCATTGTTGGATGTGTTTACTATTTGGGAGAAATTTGGCAGACTGGATAATTTAACAGTAACTATTGGAGGTGATTTAGCTAATGGTAGAACAGTAAGATCTTTGGCTGGTTTATTGTCAACGTATGAAGGAAATAAAATTAATTTTGTGTCATCGGATCAATTAAGAGTTGGTGAAGATGTGAAAGAAAAATTAAAACAAAACGGGACAGAATTTAGAGAGACAGATGATGTGGATTCGGCATTGAGTGAGTCTGAGGTAATTTATTGGACTAGAATTCAAAAAGAAAGAATGGAACATCCAGAAGAAATGGGAACAAAATATGTGATTGATGGAAGCAAATTAAAAATAATTCCCACTGATGCCATCATTATGCATCCGTTACCACGAGTGGATGAAATTGCAGTAGAGGTGGACGATGACCCACGAGCTTACTATTTTAAACAAGCAGAAAATGGATTGTATTTAAGAATGGCGTTGATAGATTCGGTGTTAAACGGCGAGATTTAAGGGATAAGTAAAATTCAAAAAGAAAAGTCGGTTAAAATATCTGTTAACATAACAATATGCCTTATGAAGTGATAATTTTGGATGAGTTTGAAAATGAATTTAAAAAATTTATTGGGAAATTAGATAAGTCAAGTCAGGCAAAAGTGTCAAAAGAAATCGATCTTCTCGAAAAGTATGGATTAAACTTGGGAATGCCCTATTCTAAAAAAATTGATAGTAATTTATGGGAATTAAGAACTGGTGGAAAGCAAAAAGTAAGAATTTTATATCAAGTAAAGCAAACAGAAATATATTTGTTGAATTGGTTTGTTAAAAAGAGCCAAAAAACTCCAAAACAAGAATTAGAAAAAGCAAACAAACGCTTGAGTTGTATATATCATCTGTGATATATTATCTATATGGGAAACTGGAAGAAAATAAAAAAAGAAATTTTAATGGACTCAGAGGTAAAAAAAATCTATGATGGATTGGAGGTGGAATATCAGATTATTGAAGATATGATTGATTTAAGAAATAAAAAAAAGATAACTCAAAAAGAATTGGCGTTAAAAATGGAAACTAGCCAATCGGCACTATCAAGGTTTGAATCTGGATTAGCTAAAAATCCAAGTTTAGATTTTTTAAAAAAGATCGCTAAAGGATTAGATGTAAAATTGAGTGTTAGATTAGGATAAATTATGAATAAAGTAAAAATTTTGATTGAAGGTTATGCAAAAGTTTATGATGATTATGAAGAGGTGTCGCCTTCGGTGATTTTGATTGAGAATGAAAAATATAAAATTATTGTCGATCCGGGTTTTAATCGAGAAAATTTATTAAAGGCATTAGAAAAAGAAAACTTAAAAGTTGAAGATATTGATGTGGTGTTACTAACCCATTACCATATGGACCATTCCCTATTGGCAGGGATGTTTGAAAAGGCAATATTTTTGGATAATAGTGATCAATATTTACAAAATGGAATAATAAAAAGACAAGAAGAAGGAATACTTGGTGAAGGAATTGAAATTATTCAAACTCCAGGCCACGATCCTTTTCATTGTTCAGTGGTAATAGATACTGAAGATATGGGGAAAGTGGTAATTGCTGGGGATGTTTTTTGGTGGGTTGATGGAGAAGAACCAGAAAAAGATTATGAAAATTTAATGAATCTTGAAGATCCTTATGTAAAAGATGAAGTTGCTTTGAAAGAAAGTCGAAAAAAGATTTTAGAAATCGCTGATTGGATAATTCCAGGACATGGAAAAATGTTTAAAAATTTAAATAAATTATGAATAATTTAAAAAATAAAATTATTATTATAACTGGAGCTGGTGACGGATTAGGAAAACAAATTGCTTTGGATGCGGCAAGTGATGGAGCTAAGGTAGTTTTAGTTTCAAAAACAGAAGAAAAGTTAAAAAAACTTAAAAACGGAATCGAAAGTGTTGGAGGAATCGCAGATTATTATGTTTGTGACATTTCTAACCTCAATGAAGTTGATGAAGTTTCCAGAAAAATTTTAGATAAGTATAAGAATATAGATGTTTTAGTTAATAATGCTGGAATTTATTTTGAAGGAACAACTACTGATACCACTAATGATCAAGTTAAAAAAATGATAGAGGTAAATACTTTAGGAACAATTTATTGTACTAAGGCTTTTTTACCAAATATGAAAGATAGAAATGAAGGGCAAATTTTAAATGTGGTTTCGGTGGCAGGGGTTGAAGCAAATGAGGAATATACTTTATACACTGCAAGTAAATTCGCTATAACCGGTTTTACTGAAGCATTAAGAAAAGAGTTAATAAAAACAAAAATTAAAGTTTCGGCAATTTATCCGGAAGGAATTAAAACTAATATATTTGCTGTTTCTGGTGGTTGTGATTATTCAAAAGAAGAACCAGAAATTTTGATGGATCCAAAAAATGTTTCTGAAATTGTTATGTTTATACTCAAACAACCAGTAGATATTAATCTAAGTAGAGTTGATATTAAGAAGAAGATTTAAAATAACCTATGCAATTAACTAAAGAATATTTTGAAAATTGGTTAAATGGTTTGAAACAGACTTGGTCGGATAAAAATTTGGACGGATTGGAAAAATATTTTGGAAAGATTGAGAGATATTATGAAAATCCATTTAAGATAGGAACAAGTTTTGAGGAAGTGTTGGGTTTTTGGGAAGAAATTAAAAACCAAGAAATTATTAAATTAGAAATGGATTGTGTGGCGGTAGATGAAAATATTGGTATGGCACATTGGTTTTTTGCCGATAAATCAGGTGAATATGATGGAATTTATCAAGTTACTTTTAATGATAATTTAGACTGTATTGAATTTAAACAGTGGTGTGTCGCTAAGTAAGTTTATTGAGTTATAATGGACTTGGAATTAAAAATTAATTGTTTTTAACAATATGTCGAAAATACAAAACATTTTTGCCCGAGAAATATTAGCTAGTGGTGGAGCTCCAAGTTTGGAAGTTACTGTAACTTTGGAAAGTGGTGCGGTTGGAGAAGCGTCGGTTAGTTATGGTGCATCAGCTGGTTCTAAAGAGGCTACGGTTTTATTGGATGGAGATAAAGCTCGTTATGGTGGAAAAGGAATGTTGAATGCAATTGCTAATATTAATGGAAAGATAAAAGAAATTTTAGTAGGAATGGAAGCGGCTGATCAAAGAGCTATTGATAATAAAATGATTGAAACTGATGGCACTATTAATAAAGCGGTGTTGGGTGGAAATGCCATGTTGGGTGTAAGTTTGGCAAAAAATGCCACTTTATAAATATTTACGAAAAGTTTATAGCGTTGGTGATATTGGGTGGAAATTACCAAAGCCAATGATCGTAATGATTGAAGGTGGAAAACATGCTGATGAAACCACTGATTTGCAAGAATTCATGGTGGGAGCTATGGGAAGTAAAAGTGCAGCTGAAAATGTACGAATGGAAATGGAGATTTATAGTGCTTTGAAAAATATTTTGAAAGCTGAAAAATTATCGACCAATGTAGGTAACGAAGGTGCTTTTGCTCCAAATGGAATTTCATCAAACGAAAAACCAATGGAATATTTAACCCAAGCAATAACTAATGCTGGATATGTTCCAGGAGTGGACGCGGGAGTTGGTATTGATGCAGCAGCGAGTGAATTTTATTCTGAAGAAACAGGTAAATATACTTTAAAACTTGAAGGTAAAGAATTGACTTCTGAAGAGTTAATCGCCTATTACAAACCTTGGATTGAAAAATATAAAATTGCTACCATGGAAGATATGTTGTCAGAATTTGACTGGGATAATTGGCCAAAAATGGTGGAAGCAATTGGAGGAAAATTCCCATTAATTGCTGATGATTTAACAGTAACCAACACTAAACTTTGGCAAAAAGCAATTGACATGAAAGCAGCGACAGCAATTTTAATCAAATTAAATCAAGCTGGAACTTTGACCGAAACTGTTGATTGTTGTTTACTAGCCAATGCAAATAATTTAATGACAATGCCATCCCATCGTGGTGGTGGTGAAACCAACGATACTTTCTTAGTTGATTTGGCAGTAGCGGTAAATTCGGCTTATATAAAAGTCGGACCAACTCGAGGTGAAAGAGTTTGTAAATATAATCGATTGATGAGAATTGAAGAGGAATTGAAAGGGTAAACCTTTCAATTCTAGATCTTAGTTTTTAGATGTTAGATGCTAGGAAAATATGAAAAATAAAAAAGTTTTGCTGATTATTCGAGATGGTTGGGGTTATTCGGAAAATCCGTATGGAAATGTGTTGATGGAGGCTGACACTCCGAATGCTGACAAATATTTAACTGAATATCCGAGTGCAGTGCTTAAATGTACTGGACGAGATGTAGGTAATCCAGAATCAGCTCAGGGAGGAAGTGAAGTGGGCCATTTAACTTTGGGGGCCGGTAGAATTGTATGGCAACCACAAGAGTTGATTAATCTTTCGATTGAAGATGGTAGTTTTTTCAAAAATGAGGCTTTATTGAAAGCTATTGAAAATTGCCAGAAAAATAATTCGTCACTTCATTTGGCAGGACTTTTTTCAGATGCCGGGATTCATTCAGATGTAAAACAGTTATACGCCTTGATGGAATTGGCAAAAAGAAATGGATTGAACAAAGTTTTTATTCATTTAGTTTTGGATGGAAGAGATGTACCAGAAAGGTCGGCAGTTAAATATATTGAGCAATTAAATGAAAAAATAAAAGAAATTGGAGTTGGTAAAATTGCTTCAATAAATGGCCGCTATTATGCCATGGATAGAGACACAAATTGGGATAGAACCAAAGAGGCATATGAATTGTGGACTATAGGTAAAGGTTTTGAGTCGGATGACCCGATTAAGGCAATTAATGAAGCTTATGTCCGAGGTGATGAAACTGACTATTATGTAAAACCAATTGTAATTAAAGAAAATGGTCAGCCAGTAGGGTTGGTAAAAAACGAGGATTCGTTTGTCTGGTTTAATTTTAGAACTGATAGGTCACGACAAATTACAGCAATGTTTACCGGTCAAAATATGTGTCCGACAGAATTTACTGGGACAATTAAACCTTTTTGGGTATGTATGTCGCGATATGACGATAATTGGAATTTGCCAGTAGCCTACCAACCACAATTAGTAGTAAATAATTTGGCCCAAGTATTGGCAAATAATGGTAAAAAACAATTGAGAGTGGCCGAAACAGAAAAATATGCTCACGTAACTTTTTTCTTTAATTCCCAGGTAGAAGAACCAGCGACTGGTGAAGAAAGAATTATGGTGCCAAGTCCAAAAGTCCCCTCTTATGATTTGCAACCAGAAATGTCGGCTCAGGGAGTTGCAGATAAAGTTATAGAGAATTTGGGAAAATATGATTTTATTTTGGTAAATTTTGCTAATCCGGATTTGGTGGGTCATAGTGGAAAATTCCCAGCTATTAAAAAAGCATGTGAAGTAGTTGATGACTTGGTGGGGAAAATTACTGATAGTGCAATTGAAAATGATTACTACGTCATTGTAGGGGCTGATCATGGCAATGCAGAACATAAACTTTATGAAAATGGTGAAGTAGATGTGTCCCATGGATTTAATCCAGTGAAATATTCTTTGGTGGCTAAAAAAGAAGACCTAGAGGGAATTAAACTTCATGACGGCGGTTTAAAAGATGTCGCCCCAACAATTTTGGAATTGATGGGGGTTGAAAAACCAGTGGAAATGGATGGAGAAAGTTTAATTGTAAATGACTAATGTCTAATTTCTAATGTCTAAATAGAACAATTTAGAAAAATAAAATATTTGCTTGATGAGTAGTGGTGGAGTTTCGGGTATAATTCGGGTATGGTGATTGAGGAGATTAAAATTAAGAAGGCTTTGAATAGATTACATAGTAATTTTTTGCCCTATAAATACGACTTAAATATTTACCGAGGATGTAGTCATCGGTGCCAATATTGTTATGCTTTGTATTCTCATCGATATTTAGAAAATGCTGATTTTTTTGAAAAAGTTTTTGTTAAAACTAATATTGTTGAAGAGTTAGAAAAAGAATTATCGTCAAAAAGATGGCGACAAGAATGGATTAATTTGGGAGGAGTAACTGACAGCTATCAGGCAATCGAAAGACAATACCAAATCATGCCAAAAATTTTGGAGTTAATGATTAAATATAAAACTCCAATTACAATTTCGACAAAGTCTGATTTAATTTTAAGAGATATTGATTTATTAGAGGAGCTAGCAAAGGTAACCACGGTAAATGTGGCGGTAACCATAACCACTTGGGATGAAAAATTAAGACAAAAATTGGAACCTGGGGCAATTAGCTCGGAAAGAAGAATGGAGGTTTTGAGACAGTTAAAGGAAAAAGGAATAAATTTGGGGTTACATTTAATGCCAATTGTTCCCTATTTAACTGATACACCAGAAAATTTGGAAAATATTTTGAGAGAGGCGGGAAAAGTTCCAGTAGACTATGTGATTGCGGGAATGCTTAATTTGCGATCAGAAACTAGAAAAAATTTTTTAAGATTTATTCAAGAAAATTATCCCCAATTGGCTGATAAATATTTTAAAGAATACAAAGGAGCTTATTGGGAAAAAGAAAAAAGACGAGAAGTATATTTTTTGGTTCACAAACTAATGAAAAAATATGGATTGAATAGTGATTATGAAAAGTTCAGGCCAAAGGAAATTATTAGAGAGCAATTGAGTCTGTTATAATTTGTCCATGAATAAGGTAAATATATTAGCACCAGCGGGGAGTTGGGAAAGTTTGATGGCGGCAATAAATGCCGGAGCTGATGAGGTTTATTTTGGAATTGGGGAACTTAATATGAGAGCGGCGGGAGCGAATAATTTTGAAATAACTGATTTGGAAAAAATCAATAAATTGTGTCAAGAAAAAAATATTAAAACTTGGGTGACGTTGAATACGGTAGTTTATGATGAAGAGATTGAAGTAATCAAAAAAACTTTGGAGGAAATTAAAAAAGCAGGAATTAACGGCATAATTGCAGCAGACTTGGCGGTAATTAAAGAGGCAAATAATCAAAATATTGAAGTGTGTGCTTCAACTCAAATGTCGGTATCAAATTTAGAAACGGTAAAAGTTTTAAGCCAATGGGTAGATAGAATCGTATTGGCTCGAGAATTAAATTTGGAACAAATAAAAAAAATTGTTGAAGGAATTAAACAAGAAAAAATTGTGGGGCCAAAAGGAAAGTTAGTGGAGATTGAAGTGTTTGGTCATGGAGCGATGTGTGTAGCGATGTCGGGGCGATGTCAAATGAGTTTGTACCATTATAATTTGTCGGCTAATAGAGGTAAATGCGTACAGGTGTGTCGACGAAAATATGAAGTAAAAGACAAAGATACGGGTAAAGAATTGGTGTTGGATAATGATTGGGTAATGAGTCGATCGGACTTGTGTACTATTGGGTTGCTAGAAAAATTAATAGAAACAGGAATTAAAACGATAAAAATTGAAGGGAGAGCCAGAAGTGCCGATTATGTAGATAAAGTTGTTAGAGTTTATAAAAAGGCTTTAGAGTTAATTAAAGAAAATAATTTTGGTAAAAAAGAAAAAGAAGAATTAATGGAAGAATTAAAAACGGTTTTTAATCGAGGATTTAGCAGCGGTTTTTATATGGGTCGAACAACTGATGAATGGGCCAGTGGTGAAAATAATTTGGCCACTGAAACAAAAACACTCTTGGGATCAATTGAACATTTTTATCAAAAAATAAATGTAGCTGAAATTAAATTAAACAAAAATTATCGAGTAAATAATGGCGACGAATATATCATAATTGGACCAAGTACTGGAGTTTATAGAGACAAGTTTTTTGAGATAAAAATGGAAAAAGAGACGTTAACTTTTAAAACAAAACAAAAAGTACGAAAAAATGATAAGTTGTTTTTGGTGAAAAGATAGTGTAAAATCGGGTAATTTTAAATTAAAATAAATTTATGTTAGAAAGAACTAAACTTGATCTTAGTAAATTACCAGCACAGACTGAAAGAACGATGTTTGCTAAGTATGGAGAACAAACACTTCGTGATGTGACAGATACCCGGATTAGACTTAGTTGTTCGAATGATATAGAACACCCAACTATTATTCAGGGTGGGCCGATGACCCCGCAACAAGAGAAGCTGTGGAGAGCAAAGTTACTAAAAGCTTGAGAAAATAAAAATAAGGGTAAATTTGGTAGACTATTTTAGTGGAGATAAAAACTAAAGTAGTGGTGAATGATTTAATGCAAAAGGGGTATGTTTATTGGAGGACGGAGCCGATAGGGGAAAATTTTGATAAGCGATTTAGGCCGGAGTTAACTCCAAAAGAAATGTTGGAATTGGGAGTGTTTGGAGGGAAATATATGACTGATTGCAAAGACGAGTTCCCTGCTGATTGGTTTAAAAAAGCTAAATTAAATCACGAATTTCATGATCCAAAAATAAATTTTTTTGGAATAAATGCTAGTCAACCATTGGCCGAGTGGATAAAAAAAGGTTGGATTAATCCAGATGATCCACGTGGTTGGTTCCAATGGTATTGTCGCTATTTTATGGGTAGACGACATCCAGATGATGATCGCCAAATTAAAAGATGGTTGGCAATTAAACGACATATTGCTCAAGTAAAAAAGAATTGTCAAAAGAAGGATTTATTGTGCCGAATAAAACAGCGACAAGCAATATTACATTGGGCGTACGATAGTCGGAAGATATAAGACACAATCTCCCTAAATCCCTCTTTGACAAGAGGGACTTCATTTTTTTATTTATCTCGCAAATAAATTTGAGTCAGGGCTTTGATGGCGGTGGCGCCAAGAAGAATGCCAATAAATATTGGATCAGCAATTTGTTTGATAAAAGCCCACGCGATTAGGCCAAATAGTAAAAACCACAAAGCATTTCTATCAGCAATGGCTTCATGAAGTTTTTCTCTTTCATCACTTTTGATTTGAGACATCATATGGAGGGTGTCAATGACAAGAACTCCAATAATGACAAAACTAAAAATATTTTTATAATTCGGATCAATATTTAAGTTGGAAATAAGAGCTACTGGAATAATGAAGGCGAGAATATATATCCAACCTTGCCAACAATTTGGACTTAATCCCCAACCTGAATATTTTCTAAGACTGAACCATTTTGAATTACCTATCATGTTTTTTTAATTAAAAATTAATAATTAAGAATTAATAATAAATTAGAATGTAAAAATTTTATCAATAGAAGTTTTAAGAGCAACAGCAACATCGTGGGCGAGTTTTAGACTGGGGTTGTATTTCCCCTGTTCTAAAAAGACAATCGTTTCTCGTCTGACTCCAACCAAGTTAGCTAATTGGTCTTGAGTTAAGTTAAGTTTAGCGCGATATTCTTTAATTTTTGTTTGCATAATTATTTACAGGGTACTGTTGGAGTGGCAAAATCTGGATGGCCATGGGCTACCCATTGGCCATTTTGACAGACCCAGTTGTCTTCTCCAGAAAATAAACGAAGAGTAAAGATACCCAAAAAAATAGAGAGAATAATAGCAAGAAGAATAAATCTATTTTTATTGGCTGTAAATTTAATTTTGTTGTGAAAATTAAAAATTAAACTATAAATAAACATTAATAAACAGGTTGAAAAGGCTAAAGTCATAGCTACTGGCTCGTATGATGGATTTAAATCTTTGAAAGCATACAAAACAAACATAGCCACAACAGCAACCCACGAATAAATTTGAATAGCCCAAGAGGCTGATTTGCCAGCCAGAGCATAATCACGTTCGTCGGCGATAACTTCTTTTACTTGGCGACGAAGCCAAATTAAAACCAATGAAGCTACCACTAAAGTGGCTAACGGAATCAAATAATTTTGATACAAAATAGCTTGACTAAAAATAATAGCGATAGCTACTGTAATAATTAATTTTATTTGTTGATATTTTTTGAGAGTCATAATAATATGTTAATTATTTCTAACTGTATGTTAGATCTAGTTAACATTTTTGTCAAGAGGTTTGTTTTTGGCAAATTTCCATTTTGTTTTCGGGCAAATAGAAACGACGACTGGGTTTAAGTTCGGTGATAAATTCTGGAGTATGGCTGACAATAAGCATGGCGCCTTGATATGACTTTAAAGCTTCAAGAATTAATCTTTGAGACAAGACATCTAAATAAGTGGTTGGTTCATCAAGAATTAAAAGATTGTAATTTTTGGCTAAAAGAGTGGCAATGGCCAGACGAGTTTTTTCTCCGCCAGAAAGTGAAGCTACTTTTTGAAAAACTTTGTCACCAGAAAAAAGAAAACGGCCCAACAAAGAACGGAGGGATTTTTCATCCATCTGGCATTTGTCTTTGACGGTTTCTAGAAGAGTTTGGTTAAAATCAAAAGTTTCAAATTCTTGGGAATAATAGCCAATATTTAAACGATCATCTTTAACAATTTCACCACTATCTGGGGTAATCATGTCCATTAAAATTTTGATAAAAGTACTTTTGCCAGCACCATTTTGACCAATTAAAGCAATTCTTTCACCGCGTTTGATGTCAAAATCAATATTACTTAAAACGTTTTTATCTCCAAAAGATTTGGAAATCCCCATAGCCATAAGAGGCAATTCGCCTATCCAAGCAGGATCAGGTAATTTCATTTTTATTTTTTTGGCTTCTGGTGGCATTTCTGGCAAGGCTTCAACAAGTTTTTCAATTCTTTTGGCTAAATTAAGTTTTTGACGAACACCTTTTTCAGAACGATTTCCAGAAATTCTTAATAAACCTTTTTTCATTTCAACAATGCGACGTTCCTGGGTATGAATTTGATGAACCAAAACTTCTTCTCGTTCCCCTTTTAATTTGACGTAAAAAGAATAATTGCCGCTGTATTCTTCGATTTGTTTGGTTAACGAATTAACCTCTAAAATTTTATCAATATTTTTGTCGAGAAGGGCCAAATCGTGGGAAATAATAATTAAAGTTTTGGGGTAACGTCCCAAAAAATTCATCATCCAGGCTTTGCCGGCAGTATCTAAAAAATTGGTTGGTTCATCAAGAAGCAGAATATCAGGTTCAGCAAGTAGCGCTCGAGCAATAGCCAATTTAGTTTTTTGACCACCACTAAAATGTTGAGGAGCGTCGTCGAGTTGAATTTGAGGAAGTTCTAATTTGGCTAGAATTTTGAGCATTTCATAATCCTCGTGAGAATTAGTGGGATCGAGATAATCACGAACAGAAGCGGCATGAGCCATTTTGTCGTCATGCTTTACTTCTTGAGGAACCGACATAACTTGGCCACTAATATCGAGTTTGCCATCTTCAGGAAAATCTTCTTTGGTAAGTAACTTAAATAAAGTTGACTTGCCGGCACCATTAGCCCCAACTAAACCAACTTTACTATTTTTGGCCACAAAAAAACTGGCATCTTTGAAGATGAAGTTATTTCCGTAAGAATAAAATATGTTTTTGGCCAAAATCATGGGTTAATTCTACCATGACTACAATTTAAGTTAATTATTTTTAATATCGGAAAAATCACGAAGTTTGTCCCATTCTTGACGGAATTTTTTCTCATCTTGGATATCAATGAACTTGGCATATTGAGAATGGGTGTCTTTGACACGACGAACATATTTGATAGGACACCAATAACGTTCGGTACGACCACCAATCTCGGCACTATAACGAATTAGATTATTAACATAAGAACAGTAATAACAGTTGAGTTTTTCCCACCAATTAAGACAAGAAAGAAGTTGACGATCGTAAATAAAATAATCTTTGGTATTAACCCGAGGGATGCCATAGAGACGAAAACAAATTTGATGGTAAATTTCGATACCAATGTTCCAAATTATGCCTGGAATTATCATACCGTAAATAAATGGGGCACTGAGTAAATAACGCCAACTAATAGGGATAGAAATTTGACGGCCGCGATGTTTCCATAATTTTATAAATTCACGGCGAACGTCAATTTTTTTAAAAATATCATTTTTGACCATGAAACGGTTGAGAGCATCGTCAAAATTTTTCTTAGTTTCTTGACTAAGCTTTTCTAGACTAGAAAAAGAAAGCTTGGGTAAAGATAATTCTTTTTGGATTCTTTGAAATTGACTGAGAAGATTTTTGCGAATAGACATGTGCTAATTAAACCATAGAAATTAAGTTGATTAAAAAGATATAATTGTTTGATGGTATTTTTGGAAAAAATTAGAAAAATAGTCTTTGGGGTAGTGTTTATTGTTGGAATAAGTTTGTTGGTTGGTAGTAAAGATGTAATGGCGGCTGAATATGAAATTAACAATTTCAAAGCGGAAATTAATTTAAATCAGGATTATAGTTTGACGATTAAAGAAAAAATTGAAACTAATTTTTTGATGGCAAAACATGGAATATATCGAGTAATCCCTTACATTTATACCCATAAAGGAAAAACAATTAAAGCCAATTTGAGAGTTTTGGGAGTGGCTGATGAAAAAGGATTAAGGATAGATTATGAGGTAAGCAATTATAACCAAAGTAAAAAAATAAAAATTGGTGATGCTGATACGACATTAATTGGTAAAAAAGAATACACAATTGAATACACAGTGGACCAAGTGGTGTTGGATTATGGTAATGGACCAGAAATTTATTGGAATGTGACTGGGGGTGAATGGGATGTGTTAATAAAAAAATCTGAAGCAAAAGTGATTTCGAATTTTGGAGAAATTATTAAAATAGAATGTTTTGGTTGTGAAAAAAGTTTTAGTAAAAATCAGGCTGATTTTAAGATAAATGGGGAGATGACAATAGTAGTTCAAATAAATAAAAACAATCAATTAAAAGCACCAGGAATATTGACGAAAATAAAAAATTTGATTGAAGGAAATTGGGGTTATTTAATGGCAATATTACCAACATGTTTGATGGGATGGGTTTGGTTTAAAAAAGGGAGAGATAAAAAATATTTATCTGATAATGTTTATGTAAAACTAAAAAATGGAAAAGAAAAAAATGTAAACCTTTTTGACCGACCACATTTACCTTTGGTCTACTCTCCTATAAAAAATTTAAGCCCAGCAGAAATTGGAACAATATTGGATCAAAAAATAGATATTCATGATGTGGTGTCGGAAATTATAGAATTGGCTAGGCTAGGATTTATGAAAATTAAAAAAATCGAAAGTAAAGGGATTTTTGGAATTAAAAACACTGATTATGAATTGATTAATTTAAATAAAAAAACTGATAAATTAAATAAATTTCAAAATGATTTATTGGAAGGATTATTTGAAGATGGTAATGAAATAAAAATTTCTGATTTAAAAAATAAGTTTTATAAAAAACTGCCAAAACTTAAATCTGATATGTATGAGGAGCTAAAAAAGAAAGGGGTAAGTGATGGAGATTGGGAAAAAGTAAAAGGGAAATGGATAGGAATAGTGTTTATATTAAATTTCTTGGCAATATTTTTAATCATTTCAGTTTTTATTAAAAATACAGGTAATGATGGACCAATAATCTTGGCAATTTTGGGAATAGTACCGAGTATTATTTTGGCAATAAAAATGCCCCGAAGAACCGCTTGGGGGTATAGTTTATATCGACAAATAAGCGGTTTAAAATTTTATTTAGGTAAAGGAAAATGGCGAGAAGAAATTATGGAGAAGAATTTGTTTTTGGAAGAAATGTTGCCAATAGCAATTTCGCTGGGTGTAGTAAACCAGCTAGCCAAAGACATGAAAGATTTGGGAGTTGAGCCACCAAAATATTTTGAAGGAATGGTAATAAATAGTTTTGTCCATGATTTAAGCAATTTTAATTCAGTAATGGCAACAAATTTGTCGACTACTCCATCTGGTAATTCTAGTTGGTCAGGAGGAAGTGGTTTTAGTGGCGGAAGTAGCGGCGGAGGTTTTGGTGGTGGCGGCGGTGGAAGTTGGTAAATTTAAACAAATTTAAAGTTTAATCATGGAGAATTCGTCACCTCCAAGCGGAAAGTCAAATATGGCGGAAGCACTTTTTTCGTTGGTGTTGTGAACTCGCAAAAAGAATTCCACATAAGGATTGTCGTATCCCGAGGAACCAATGTTGATAGCTAAAACACCACAATCGACAGCAAATCCGCCGATAGAAACAAATCCAGACATATTGATTCCGTTTAATCTAACATTGACTTTATCGCCGCTTTTAAGACCCATTTTAGTTAAATCGGATTGACGCATGGTAGTTTTGATATTGCCAAAACCATCAACCCAAGAAACTAAATTATTTGGTATATCTGGAATATCATTAATGTTTAAATCTTCTCCTAAAACAGAGTAATCTTTGTTGATAATCTTAGCGACTCTTTCGGGAAAAAAGTCTCGAGAGCGGAATTGAGATCCGGCATTGGGACATTTGACTTCTTTAAATTCAACAATTTGATCTTTGACAAAACCAAAAGCAAATTCAGAATCGACGTTGATAATTTCGACACCATTTTTTAGTTTGGCATATTTAATACCATGATCAGCATTATTTTTTTCAGCTTTTTGGGATCTTCTTCGAGGGGCAGCGTTACCATAAATAACAACTCGTTTATTTTGAGGAGCAAGAGCATATTGGGAGGCGACAAAACCGATAGCGATAGTATCTAAGGATGGAACTGAGGTTTCTTGGATATGAACATCTCCAGGATTATCTAAAAAAGAAATTAATTTTGAATTAATTTCGCCAAATTCCATACCTGATGGAGAATAATCAGCAATAACGTGAAGAAGAGTGTAGTTGTTTTTATCCATATATGGGGATTATATACTGTTTAGACCTTTGGCGGAAGGGATGGGAGTCGAACCCACATGCCATTTCTGACGCAGGTTTAGCAAACCTGTGGCTTACCATTCGCCGCACCCTTCCTGGGGTGATTGTATTTTACCATCCAGGAACGCAATAAGTTATTTAAACTTAAACGTTCCTTTTTGCTTCGCAAAGTATATCAAATTTTTTAAAAATGCTTTATTATTAGAATAGGATGGAAGAAATAAAAAATAATATTCAGGATGCTGATTGGAATGATGAAAAGATTAGATTTGAATGGGAAGCAGCAGAAAGGTCATATAAAAAAAGAGATAAAGATTTTTGGATAACAGTGATTTCAATTTTGGTATTAACCTCGGTTATTTTGTTTTTTGTAAAAGAATTTTTCTTGATTGTAGCTTTGGTTTCGGCATTATTTTTGTACTATGTGTTGTCAACAGTTCCCCCACAAGAGATTAAATATAAAATTACTAACAGAGGAATTTATTTTGGAGAAACCAGATATGAGTGGGATTTATTATCTAGATTTTGGTTTGCTAAAAGCTTGGATAGTGAAATGATTCATTTTGAGACTATTTTACGATTCCCAAGGCAAATTTCTTTGGTGATTAAACCAGAAGATAAGGACAGAATAAAAGAGATTGTGGTGAAAAAATTGCCTTTAATTGAGGAATCTCCAAATTTTGTAGATAAGTTGACAAAGAAAATGGTAAAGATGATTCCATTGGAAAAAAAAGAAAAAAACGATAGCCTCGAGAAAAAAGAATAAATTTTGATATAATTAGCCACTTATACTTGTACCCGTAGCTCAATTGGATAGAGCATTGGTTTGCGGAACCAAAGGTTAGAGGTTCGATCCCTCCCGGGTACACTTTTCATTTTTGGTGGGATGCACCGAATTGGTAAGGTAGCGACCTCGAAAGTCGCCGCCCGCAAGGGCTTGGGGGTCCGAGTCCCTCTCCCACCGCTGAGTTCGCAGACCTGCCTGCCGGCAGGCAGGGGTTCAAATCCTCTACCCTCCGCAAAATTATTCAATGAAGGTTAGAGCGTAGCCTTTGTTGTTTCCCCTACCGGTTCTTCCGATTCGATGGATGTATTCTTGATAGTTGTTTGGTTCATCAAAGTTGATGACATGGGTAATATCAGAAATATCAAGACCTCGAGCAGCAACATCGGTAGCAACTAGAATACTTATTCTATTTTCTCTAAAATTGGCAACTATTTGTTGACGTTGATATTGACGTTTACCACCGTGGAGACCTTGGGCTTTGAAACCTTTTTGAAAAAGCGAAGTGGATAGTTTTTCAACAATCATTTGAGTAGAACCAAAGACTAAAACTTTTTTAAAATCTGGTTGAGAAACTAGTTGTTCCAAGGTTTGCTCTTTGGCATAACGAGGAACTCGAAGAACATCTTGATCAACGTGTGTTGAAGCGTCTTGAGATTTGATAGAAATTTTAACCGGATTGTTTAAAAATTCATGAGTTAATGGTTCAACACGTCTATCAAGAGTAGCAGAGAAGAAAAGAGTTTGACGAGAAGGTGGAATTTGATTGATGATAGATTTAATATCGCCAATAAAACCCATATCTAACATTCGGTCAACTTCATCTAAAACAACAATAGTCATTTTGGAAAAATTGATAACCTTGCGTTTGCTAAGATCTAAAATTCGTCCTGGAGTACCGATAATAACGTGTGGGTCGCGTTTTATTTTGACAATTTGTTCACGAAGATAGGCACCACCAATGGCTAAAGTGATATAAATTGGTAAGCCTAAAGTAAAAGAACGAAATTCTTCTTTGGTTTGAAGAGCTAATTCTCGGGTTGGAGATAAAATAATGACTCGTTGAGACGGGTCATGAAGAATTTTATTAATTATAGGTAGTACAAAAGCAGCAGTCTTACCAGTACCAGTGTTGGCAATACCTAAAACATCAGAACCTTGAAGAACATGAGGAATAGCTTGATCTTGAATTTGAGTTGGTTTAAGATAACCTTTGGCTTTGATATTAGCTAAAAGATTAGGATGAAAACCAAAATCAGCAAAAGTGTTGGTAGTGACTTCATCTTCAATTTTAACCAAAGCTTCAGCTCTTTTGACATAAAGAGAGGGATTGATTTTGCTTCTAAAGCCACATGCTTTACGAGGAAAATTATTTCTAGATTGGGAGTGATTATTGAAACCACGAGAGTTATTGTGAAAATACATATTTTTTAATAAATTTTGGCTGCTCCGACTATCGGAACTAATATGCCCTAATTTAATTAAAAAATGTCTTTTGGAGACACGGGTGGGCAGACTATGATTATTTCGCCTAAATACAAATCTGGGTAGTATAACACCTTTGAGTTTATTTATCCAATAAAGCCGATTCGATGGTTTTTTTGATGGAAGAAACAGGTTTGTTGGTAACAAAAGATATCTCTAAACAAAGATGACTAATAATTTCTTCCTTAAAATCACGTTCAACTTTTATTAAAGTGTCGCCTTTTTGAGAAAAATATTTTAAATAGTCAATAAGTTTTTCTGGAGTATTGGAATAAATATCTTCTTTAAGCTGACGTGGGTCAAAAAGATAACTTTCAGGAATTACTTTAGTTCTTAGCTCTTTTAAAAAAGATTCTATTTCTTTGGGACTTAATAATGGCCTAAGGCCGCTTTTGATTAAATTATTTTCAGGAATAACATCAGTAAATACTTTATCGGTACCTTTAATAGGCTGATAATGAATTAAGTTAATATTATTAGCACCTAGAGTAACTGAGGTAATTTTGTAAATACAAACAAAGTCGGTGAGTAAATCACCGACTTTGAAGTTTTGAGTCATTAGTATCTGCTCCTACCACCACCGAAATCACTTCGTGGTCCGCGAGAAAAATTATCTCTACGTGGAGGTCTATCTTCCATTGGTTTGGCTTCATTAACTTTGACCGTTCGGCCTTCAAGTTCTTTACCATCCCACATTTGGATAGCGGCTGAAGCTTCTTCATCAGTAGACATTTCAACAAAGCCGAAGCCTTTTGATTGTCCAGAGAATTTATCTTTAATAACGATTGCTGATACGACTGTACCAACTGCAGCAAAAGCTGCTCCTAACGATTGATCGGTTGTTTGATAAGACAAGCCGCCGACATATAATTTTTTTGCCATACTTAACACTAATTATTAACTGTAGCGACTTCCCTTACTAAAATCTTCTACGCTTTATTTTAACCTGAATATGGGGGAAAAGATATATGATGTATTTATACTAGGAAAGAAACATTCTTTGACATAGAATAGATTGATGATATTTTTTAAAAACAAAAAAATCGGATTAGTATTAGGAGGAGGTGGGGCGCGAGGATTTTTTCACTTGGGATTAATTAAAGGGATTCAGGAATTAGGAATTGAAATTAATGAAATTAGTGGAACATCAATAGGAGCAGTGGTTGGACTAATGTTTGCCACTAATCCAAAAAAGGATTTTGAAAAAGTAGCGACAGAAATTGATTTTTTTGAATTAAGTCGAGCAATGGTTTTGGGGATGGGGTCAAAAAATAAAAAAGATATCGAAAAATTTTTGGGAAAATATCTTGAAGTAAATAATTTTGAAAACTTAAAAATAAAAACGAGAATTAACGCAACCGATATTAATAATCGACAAGAAGTAATTTTTGATAAAGGAGAAATATATCCGGCAGTAATTGCTTCGATATCAATTCCCGGAGTTTTTCCACCTTTTGAATATCAAAATAAATTTTTAGTAGATGGCGGAATGAGTAATAATATTCCAATAACTTTAATTGAAGAATCAGATAGAATAATTGTGTCAGATATTAGTGGACCGATTAAAAAGATAGATAAAAAAAGTGCCGGGACAGAAGTTCTCTACTCTGCTTTTGCAATGATGCAACAAAATTTATCTTGGGAAAAATCCAAGCAATTAAAAGGTAAAGAAATAGTAAAAATAGTTTTAGAAGACGAGAAAACTTTTATTTTGGACTTTAGAAAAAAGAACTATCGATCTTTGTTTGATTTAGGTTATAAATCAATAATGGAGAAAAAGGACCAATTATGGCAATAAATAAAGAATGGCATTTAAAAAATAAGATGCCAAAAAATCCAACTCGATCACAACGAATGGAATGGCACATAGAACATAGTAAATGTTGTGATTGTCGAAAGCCAACGGAAAAATTAAAAAAAGAAATTGAAGATTATTTAAGAGAGCTTAAAAGAGGATAAATTACACTTAGTAAATAAAGACTCCCGGTAACAACTACCGGTTTTTGGGCTTCAAGAACGTAATCAAGGGCTTCTGATTTGTCAGGGATATATTTAAAGTTGAAAAAATTTAATTTGGAAAAAGTTTTTTCAAGGCTTTGATATGATTGGGATAATTGAATTTTATAATCTGAAACAACTTTGAATTTGGTAACAGTTATTTGGTTAGCTATAGGAATAATCATTTTAATCATCTTGGAAAAATCTTTTCTTTGTTTGAAGGCTAAAAGAAAAACAAATTTTTGCCCAGGAAAAGACTTTTTGAGACTTTTAACTAAAGCCATCATTTTTTGAGGATTATGAGCCCCATCAAGAATAACTTGTTGGTTTCTTAAAATTTTACTATCCATGCGCCCAGGGAAAGAAACTGAAGAAAAAGTTTGACGAACTTTTTTGAAATCTAAATTGAATTTATCTCTGGCACTTAAAAAGTTAACAACAGATAAGGCTAAGGCACTATTCTCCACTTGATACAGACCAAGTGAATTTAGTTTTAAATTTTTTAGATTAAGATTTTTATCGGAAAAATTATATTCTAAATAATCTTTTTTTGTTTTAATATTTTTAAAATTTTTATTTGGAGAAATATAATTAACGGTTGTTTTATTTTTATTGGATTGTTTTGAGAGAACATCTCTGGCAACTTTGATTTGGTGAACAGAAAAAACCGGATTTTGGGGATGAATAATGCCAGTTTTTTGAGTAGCGATAGCGGTAATGTTTTTGCCTAAAACAGAGGTATGATCCAGACCAAATTTGGTAAAAACACAAACTTGATCTGATGAAGTGATAGCGTTACTACCGTCCAATAAACCACCCAGACCAGTTTCGACTACCATATAGTCAACTTTTTGCTGATAAAAAATATAAAAAGCTAAGGCAATTAAAATTTCAAAATAAGTTGGTTTGCCAAATTTTTTATGGTCAACAGTATTAATGATAGGGATTATTTGGTTAAGATAATCAATAAAATCTTTTTTTGAAATTAGAGAATTATTAATTTGAAACCTCTCACGAATGTCTGTTAGATGGGGAGAAACGGTTAGACCGACTTTAAAACCATGAGATGAAAGTAATTGACTAAGATAAAAACAGGTAGAACCTTTGCCAGAAGTTCCGGCAATATGAATAGCTTTAATTTTGTTTTGAGGATTACCTAATAGACGCAAAATTTCTGCCTGACGTAAAAGACCAATTTCTCCAGAGTTGCTAAGTTTTTTAGGAGGGACAGTTGAGTTTAAAAAATCAATAGCTTTCTCAAAGTTTTTTATCATTTGATTTTAACCATTTAACACCTAAATATACAAAAGGGGTGGAAATAATCGACATAGAGGATTTAAGAAGCCAATAAGGGATAATTAATCCCAATAAAAAATGAAAATTGTTGGAAAACGATTTATCAGGAGAATAAAAAGCTAGGGTCATAAAGATAAGGGTGTCAAGAAGGGCGGCTAAATAGTTTGACAAATTATTCCGAAACCAAAGGCCATATTTAGACAACTTTTGTTTTAATTTCCAAAAAATATTAATATCAGCAAAATTGGAAACTGCCATAGCAATAAGACTAGCAATAGAAATACGAATTGACTGAGAAAAAATAATTTTGTAGGCGTCGTTGGTAGAAGCATAGCGAGAAGTTGGGGGAAGGATAACGGCAAAAGAGGCTAATAAAATTAACAGAAAAACGGTTAAAATAGAAATTTTAGCAAGATTTCTAGTACGTTTTAGACCAAAAACTTCAGCAAAAATATCATTGATGGAAAAAATCCAGGGAATAAGAAGCATTCCAACTGATCCGCTTAAATTAAAATTAAAAATTTTAAAAAGAGGAAAAGATTTTGAACCCATAAGTTCAGCAGTGACGATACAAAAAACATAAAGACCAACTAAAATATCAGATTTAAAATATAATTTTTCAGAGATTTTTGAAGTCATGGGAGCTATATTTGATTAATTCCCCTATTTTACACTATGAATTATTTAGTTTCTGATGATGCTTTGGGTTTGGAAAGATAAGATTTATAGTAAGGAATGTGCCAGATGATATGAAAAATAGAAACAAGGGCCATGACAATACCAAACTCGACATGATACCAAATTAGAGGTAAATACCAGCCTAAAGAAAGTTGATTATCGATAGAAAAAGCCAAGAAAAGACCAAGTAGGCAACTAGCTAAAAAACTTATTAATAAAATTAAATTCCAAAAACGACGATGTTGAAGTTGAGTAATTTTATTGTTTTTAAACAATAACCAACTAATAAAATACGAACCGAGAACAAGAATTAAAATTAAAGTGAAATTGTAATTAGACATGATTTATTCTAAAACAATAGCCTGACCGGGGCAATTATTAATAGCTAAAGTTAGATTAGAAGAATTTAGATTAGTGGAAGAAATAACAACCGCTTGGTTGCCTGACATTTCAAAATGTTGGGGGTCGATGCGAACGCATTTGCCACATCCTCGGCAGCGATTGGCTAAAACCGAAAGTTTTTGAAGGGTAATAGTAACGATGTTTTTGTCTGTTTGGTTTTGGTTGGTGGAAACATTGGAAGAATTATTGATATTGATTTGATTTTGGGATTGGTTTTTAATAACTGAATAAACCAAAATGGAAGAAGAAACTAAGACTAAAGGTAGGCCATATTTTATTATTGGTTTCATAGTGAAATATTTTATGAGGATAAACTGTAATTAAACTGAATACTTTATAATAGACTAATGAGAAAAAGTAGTTGGATAATTTTGTTAATCGATGTGGTGTTGTTAGGTTGGATATGGCAGAATAAGGAAAATTTAAAATATGTTGCGGATCGGTTTACAGAAAATCAAGAAAATAAAGTTGAAGAAATTAATAGTGATGTTGGTAGTTCTGAAGCTCCAGTAGATATTGCGATTATTTCTATAATGCCGACTTTGGTACCGACAAAGAAACCGACAGCGACACCACCTCCGGATACTGAACCTTGGGGAGTGGCAAAACAAATTGATGAAGTGACTTGGACGATGAAAGTTGGACAAGATGAAAAAATGGCAACACCACAAGAAATTTTGACAGCATTAAATATTTATAGACAACGATATGGCTCACAAATTTTAAATTGGGATGACAAATTAGGAAATTATGCTCAAAGTCGGGCAAAATATTTAAATAGTATAAAAAATGTTGATAAACATGAAGGATTTAATAATTTTGTAGAAAATGATGGTGGGTTTGAAAAATTAGGATTTACGATGTTGGGGGAAAATATTAGTTATGGTTACAAATTGAATGGAGTTCATACAATTGAATGGATGTATGCTGGTGATAAACCACATAATGATAACCAATTGGATAGTAGATGGAATTTTGTGGGAATTGGAGTTGATGGGTTAGCAACTTGTTTGATTTTTGGAACGGGAAAGATGTAGCTATGGTAAGATGGTTTATATGACAAAAACACAACAAAACCTTCTAAAAGCATTTGCTGGAGAAAGCCAAGCTAGAAACAGATATACAACTTTTGCCAAAATGGCGAGAAAAGAAAATTTGGAATGGGTGGCGAGAGTGTTTGAAGAAACTGCTGATCAAGAAAGAGCCCATGCAGAGGAAGAATATGAAATGATTACTGAACCAATGGTAACGGCCGATGATACTTTATCAATTAAACCCTTTAGTAAAAATACTTTAGAGAATTTAAAATATGCGGCCGAAGGTGAACATCATGAATGGACGGAAATGTACCCATCTTTTGAGGAACAGGCTAAAGCTGATGGAGATTTGGAAGCTGAAAGATTGTTTAGAGAAGTAAAAGAAGTCGAAGAAAAACATGAAGAAAGATATATTATCTTGGCAAAACATATTGAAGCGGGAACTTTATATAAACAAGATCGAGAATTTGAATGGAAATGTTTGAATTGTGGATATATTCACAAAGGAACTACCCCACCAACGACTTGTCCGGTTTGTAAAAAACCATTCACTTGGTACATGGCACTAGGATTGATTAGATAAACTTGGGATATAATTACGAGAACGTTAGTTTTCGTAGTTCAATGGAGTCTCCTTCGTCCCTCGCGAGCTCGGGACTTCGGCGGACCGAGAGTATAATATTCCATAGGTTTTCGTAGTTCAATGGATAGAATGCTCCCCTCCGAAGGGAGTGATGTGAGTTCGATTCTCACCGAGAACACAAGTAAGTTAAAAGTAGAAAGTTTAAAGTGAAAAGTAAAAACAAAAAAAATAAGATTGTTTTGGTTGGGGGGTGTTTTGATGTACTTCACTTGGGACATATAACTTTTTTAGAGAAAGCTAAAAAATTGGGAGATAAATTAATAGTATTATTGGAATCGGATGAAAATATTAAAAAAGAAAAAGGGAAAAATAGACCAATTAATAATCAGGAAAATAGGGCAAAAATGTTGATGAGTCTGAAAATGGTTGATGAAGTTATTAAATTACCAGAAATGAAAACTGATGAGGAATACGTTACTTTGGTAAAAAGTATAAAACCGTCAATAATTGCTGTTACAGATGGTGATAAAAGAATGTCTCAAAAAAAAGAACAGGCAAAAATTGTTGGATCAAAATTGGTAGTAGTGACTAAATTAATTGCCCAACAATCAACCAGTCGAGTAATTGAAATAATTATTCAAGATCTGTAGATTCGATAGAAGGCATGCTACTTTTTAGATCGTCTAAAAATTTTGAATAGTCTTCAAATTTGATGTCTTTTGGTGGTTGGAAACTAGCATCAGTAACTACAGTTGGGCTACATTTACCATCAAACTTACTATCAAGATCAGTTTGGGACTCAGAAATATCACCCATAGCCTCAGTATTTTCTTCCATTTCTGGGGTAGATTCAGTATCAAAATCAGCTTTAAGTTTCATAGCAAAAGTACCACCAGTAGCATGAGATCCCCAGGTATAAACATATTCTCCATCACTAACTGAGTTGATGGTTTGTTCACCATCAGTAGATTTGGTTTTAATAACTTGATTAAATTTTTTACCACTGATAATAATTTCACTTTCAAAAGAACCATCTTGACTAGTTCCAGTGTAAGTACATTTTTGAGGAATATTTTTAGCGATTAATTCTCGCAAAGAAAAAGAAGAAGTGTCTGATTTGTCTTCACTTTTAGCACTTTGATTGTTTGAGGTTTGTTGACCGCAACCCGATAATAAAAAAGAGCTAACAAGAACAAGACCGAGGGTAAGTGATTTATTCATCCTAATAAAATGAACTAGTAATGCTTAATTTTAACATTTCGAGATATAATCACTTACTCATGAAAACTGGAGCGATTCAAATTAAAGATAACTTGTATTACGACGAGAGATCGGCTGGTGGGTTAGTTTACAAGGAAGATAAGGGTAAAATTTTATGGCTTTTAATTAGAACTATTTCTAGCTATAAATCAGCTAAGAAAAAGTCAAAAGGGCCAGTTTATAAATTTCCAAAGGGACATTTGAAAGAAGATGAGTTTTTGAAACAAGCGGCGCTAAGAGAGGTGGAAGAAGAAGGGAGAATTAAGGCTAATATTATCACTAAAATAGGGTCAAATAATTATATTTTGTGGGATGCAGAAAACAAGAAAAAAATAATTAAAAAAGTAACATTTTTTTTGATGGAATATGCCGGACCAAGCAGTTTGAAATATTATGATAGCGAAATGGTAATTGAAAGAGATTGGTATAGTTTTGAGGAAGCTAATGAAAAATTGGCATATGATAGTGAAAAAGTGCTACTCAAAAAAGCAAAAATGAAGTTGGAGAGTATATTGAGAAAATAAGGTTTAAGTTTGATAGAATAAAGCACTTTTGTACTTTGAAAATTATGGAGGAGTCGCCTAGTGTGGCAAAGCCATCCCTTCGGGATCCCAAAGGGACCCCTTCGGGGGTTTAGGGCGCATAATTAACTTATGTACTTTACATACATCTTGTTAAGTTGTGACCAAAAACATTGGTATATCGGCTCAACAGAAAACTTACAAAAAAGATTGTATAGTCATAATAGTGGTTATACTTTCTCAACCAAGCCATATAGGCCTTGGAGAATCGTGTACTTTGAAAAATTTGAATCCAGAAGTGAAGCAACAAAAAGAGAAATGTTTTTGAAGTCACCTTCTGGATATAAAGAATATTTGTCCATAAAAGACAAAATATTAAATGGAGGAGTCGCCTAGTGGTTTATGGCGCACGCCTGGAAAGCGTGTGTTCGAAAGGACTCGTGGGTTCGAATCCCACCTCCTCCGCATTTATTTTGCAAGTATTTTATTAGCTTCTTCTCTCATGAATTCTTCAATTAACTTTGGTTTATATTCTGATTTTTGAATTATTTCTTTTGCTGATATATTTATTATTGATTTCCACACTTCATTTTTATCTTTTTGACTGGATGCATAAACCACTCCTTCCACTTTTGCCCAACAAATTGCTGACATACACATTGGACAAGGTTCAAAAGTTGTATAAAGCCAACAATTTTTTAATTCATTAGTTTTTATTTTTTTACATGCTTTTCTAATTGCAACAATCTCTGAATGTCCAGTCGCATCATGGTTATTAGAAAATATCTCTCCACCAGTTTTTATAATAATGTTGTCGTTTTGAACAATAATTACTCCAACTGTTGAATTTTCTAAACCAAATTTTATTGCCTCTTCCATTATTTTCTTGCTAGGGTGTTTCATAATTTAAATTATATATTAATAAATAGTGTTATAGAGACAGAAAGGTTCCAGACTCACCTGCTCCGCATAGATGTGACGATAAAAGGAACTTGTTTGTGAGGTAAAATAATAATAAGGGATGAAAAATAATTTAATTGGTAGCTGTGGAATAGATTGTGGATTGTGTCCTAGATTTCAGTCTAAGGCTAAATCAAGGTGTTTGGGTTGTGGACCGGATGGTCATTGTTCATATTGCCCTATTTTTAGGTGTAGTTTTATGAAACAAAATTACGAAACATGTGCTGATTGTAGTGAATTTCCTTGTGAAAAATTTAATAAATGGTTTGACAGAGATAGTTTTGTCACCCATCAAAAATGTTTAATAAATATTCAAATAATTAAAAAAATTGGGATTAAAAAGTTTTTGGAAAAACAAAAAGAAAGAAAAAATATTTTGGAAATAATGTTGGAAAAATATAATCCAGGACAATGTGTAAGTTTGTATTGTTTGGCAACAGCTTTGATGAGCGTTGAATCATTAAAAGAAGCCATTATGGAGGTTGAAAGCGTGAAAGAAGATAAAGCAAAATTATTTAAAAAATTAATTCAAGAATTAGCCGAGAAAGAAAAAATTAGTTTGAAATTAAGGAAATAAAATAGGCTCTAATTGCGGAAATAGTTCGCCGCATTTGATAGATAATAACCAATTGACTTCGTCTTTTGTTCGGGTATATTAATAGTATGAATAATCCTCAAAAAAATAAAGTTGTAGCTATTTTTGAAGGCAGTCAAATTCGTCGTCACTGGGATGCGGATAAAGAACTTTGGTATTTTTCAGTGATAGACATTATTCAAGTTTTAACTAAAACAGATCGTCCAAGAAAATATTGGAATGATTTGAAAACTAAATTAAAAAATGAAGGAAGTGAAGTGTCCGAAAAAATCGGACAGTTGAAATTAATAGCACCTGATGGCAAATTACGAGAGACTGATGCAGCAGACACAGAAACTTTATTACGGCTTATTCAATCAATTCCCTCGCCAAACGCTGAGCCATTTAAATTATGGTTGGCCAGAGTTGGTTATGAAAGATTGGAAGAAACTGCTGATCCAGAATTAGCTATAAATAGAGCACTAAAAACATATTTACAAAAAGGTTGTAGTCCAGAATGGGTCAATTTGCGTTTAAAAAGTATTGAAATTAGAAAAGATTTGACTGATGAATGGGAGGTGCGAGGAGTTAATGAGGGATTGGAATTTGCGATTTTAACTAACGAAATTACTAAAGCTTGGACGGGAATGACGACCAAAGAATATAAAGGTTTGAAAAATCTTAAAAAAGAAAATTTGCGAGACAATATGACAAATTTGGAATTGGTTTTAAATATGTTGGCTGAAACGGCCACTACTGAAATTTCTAAAGTCAAAAAACCAGATACATTTGGTAAAAATAAAGTAGTAGCCAAAGAAGGTGGGAGTGTGGCTGGCAATGCTAGAAAAGAAATTGAAAGTAAAACTGGAAAGAAAGTGATTACTGAGAAAAACGCTAAAGAATTACATCAATTAAAATTAAGATAGATTATCATTGTATGATTTTTTATGAATAAAAATATTAGACTAAATGAACTGTTCCCAATTTGGGAACAGTTGAAATTAAAGGCATCTGATGGGGAAAATTATTTAATAAATAGTTTGAAGAAAATAAAATAATGGAAAAGACAAAATTGAGAGAATATTTGAAGAAGTATTTTGGATATGATGAATTTAGACCGTTGCAAGAAGAAGTAATTGAGGAAGTGTTGGGAGGGAAAGATGTAGTGGTGTTGATGCCCACTGGAGGTGGAAAATCGGTTTGTTTTCAGTTGGCAGCAATGATGTTGCCAGGAATAACTTTGGTAATATCGCCACTAATTGCCTTGATGAAAGATCAGGTGGATGGATTAAAGATTGGAGGGATAAAGGCGGAGTTTTTGAATAGTTCGTTGACAGCAACAGAAATTAATCGAATACAAGCAGACGTGATAGCAGAGAAAATAAAATTGTTATATGTGGCACCAGAAAGACTGGTGTTGCCACAATTTTTGATGTTTCTAAAGAAAATAAAAATTAGTTTAATCGCAGTGGATGAGGCACATTGTATTTCAGAATGGGGACATGATTTTAGACCAGACTATCGTAATTTGTCGATATTAAGGCGAGATTTCCCAACTGTGCCGATTATGGCACTGACAGCAACAGCAACAGAGAAAGTAAGACAAGATATCGTAGAGAAGTTAAATATAAGTGGAGCCAAAATATTTATTTCAAGTTTTAATCGACCAAATTTGCATTATGAGGTAAGACCAAAGAAAAATACTTTTGGGCAATTGTTGGCGTTGGTGGAAAAACATAAAAACAATTCGATTATTATTTATGGATTTTCGAGAAAGGAAACTGAGAGTTTGGCTGATAATTTATCAAATCAAGGATACAAAGCACTCGCCTATCATGCCGGGTTGGCCAGTGAATTGCGAAAAGAAGTGCAAGATAAATTTATAAAAGATGAAGTAAAAATTATTGTGGCAACTATTGCTTTTGGAATGGGAATTGATAAATCGGACGTAAGGTTGATAGTACATTACAGTTTGCCAAAATCAGTAGAGGGTTATTACCAAGAGACTGGCAGAGCTGGACGAGATGGTGAAAAAAGTGAATGTGTATTATTTTATTCATACGGTGACTGCGCCAAACAAAACTTTTTTATCCGAGAAATAAGTGACTTACAAGTGCGACAAAACGCCAGTCAAAAATTGAGAGAAATGGTGAATTACTGCGAATTAAAAAGTTGTCGACGAGAGTATTTATTAAAATATTTTGGAGAAAAAGCGGAAAACAAATGTTTAGGATGTGATTGTTGTGTGGGTTTAACCGAAATTGAAGAAACAAGAAATTGGAAACGAAAAACCAGAATGGAATCTAAGAGTGATTTGTTTGAAAAATTAAGAACGCTGAGAAAACAAATTGCGGATAAAAATAAGGTGCCTCCATACATAATATTTAGTGATGCCACACTGAGAGAAATGGTGAGATTAATGCCAAAAAATGACCAAGAATTTTTGAAAGTTAGCGGAGTGGGAAATGAAAAATTGAGACGATACGGTAACGATTTTTTGAAAGTAATAAATGAGCAAGAACAACATAAAATATTTTTGTCATCGTCATATGAACAGACGAAGAAATTATGGGAAGATGGTTTAAATATCGAACAAATTGCAAAAATTAAAGGATGTGTAATTGGTACTGTTATTAATCACTTGGAAAAATTAAAAGAATCAGGTTGTATTTTAGATTTGGACAAAATTAAACCAGAACTAAATCGTTTTAACCAAATAAAAGCGGCTTTTATTCAAAGCAAAGATAATAAATTGTCACCGGTAAAAACAATTTTGGGTGATGATTATAGTTATGATGAAATCAGATTGGCGAGACTGTTTATATAAATTGCCTGTTTTACCGATATTTTTTATTGTTATAATTGATTATGTATAAATTATTCGTCTTTTGTCCAGATAAAGAAGAAATAATATTTTCGATAATAAATGCGGCGGCCGATGCTGGGGCTGGTGTTTTAGGTAATTACACTCACACCTGTTTTTTTACTAAAGGAACAGGAAATTGGAAATCAGAAAAAGGCTCAAATCCAACAATTGGAAAAGTTGGGGAATTTTCTCATGAGCCAGAAGTTAGAATTGAAATGATTTGCCCTGAAGAAAAAGCTAAAGCAGTAAAAGAAGTAATTAAAGCAATTCATCCATATGAAGAACCTGAAATTGACTTTGTCAAGTTAATTGATGTTGAATAAAATAGGTCATAATTACCTCAATAATTCGTAGATTGAGATGAAAGTTGGTATATTGTGATATACTTCGGCATGTCTGGAAGAGTAGAAGGACTAGAAAATTTAAGACGAGAGAAACGGTATGTTTCGTTACTTAAAACTGTTGAAAATGAAGGTCTTGGTGGGGAGCAAAAAGTGATTTTACCAAAAATTATTGATGCGGTAAGAGGGCTAGTTCAGCGAACTATATTCCCTCAAGAAATAGAAGATCTTTACTTAAGATTAATGGGGGTTGGGGAAATTTATTTGAACGATTCTAATTATGTTGACGAAGTAAATAGTGATAAAGAACTTAGTATAAGTTATCGTCGAGATTTGTCACGATTATATGTTGCCATGGCTCCAGTGGTATCTTCACCAGGTTTTAATTTAAAAGATATAAGTAGACATTTATTACTTAAAGCGCGTCAAATGGATTCTGAAGGAGATAGTTGTAGAAGAGATTTGATGTTAATTGAAACGCAAAATATGATGGCAAAAAATGGCCGTCGGGTTGATATTTATAATACAATTGAACCTTTAATGAGAATTCTCCAAAATGTAGATAAAAATCCAGATAGAAATAGAGCGATAATTGATTGGTCGATGGAAACAGCCTTGTTGCGAGGGCGCGGAGTTGGTGATGTTTTGGGAACTATTGATAAAAATATGCCATTAGCTGAAAAATTAAAAAAAGTTGCTAGAGCAGAATCAAGGTTATTACAGACAAGATCTAGAGAAATTGGAATTTTATTGCTTAACCCTACTCTACCTAAGAATAATCGAATTATAATGAGAAATAACTTGGTACAAATTGGTAATAGGTGGATAGGTGGTTGCATAGCAGCTTAATAATTGCTTGATATCAGGTGGTTTTCAGAAATGATAAAATAAATTATGAAAAAAATATTTTTAACAGGATTGATGTTATTTCTTTTTACAGCTTTATTTACCCCGGCAGTTTTGGCCCAAACCAAAACTAAAGCATTGGTTAAATTCCCTGTGTTTATGGCGGGAGAGCTACAGGTAGTTGATAAAAATATTGATGGAGATTTGATGGTGGCGGGAAAACAAGTAAAGATTACTGCTGATGTAAAAGGTGATGTTTACGCCGCAGGACAGGAAATAGATATTAGCGGAGATATTGGTGGAGATTTAATTGTAGCTGGAGCAAGAGTGACTGTTTCGGGGAAAATATCGAAAAATTTGATCATGGCTGGTGGCCAAGTAAAAGTTGATGACTCGGCACAAATTGGTGGGTATGTGTTGACTGGAGGGAATATGGTTGATTTGTCAGGAAATTTCTCTGGACCAGTTAGATTAGGAGCACAAAGTTTAATGATGGGAAACAAAACAATAATTAATGGAAATTTTGAAGCTGATGTTTATAAGTCAGAAATTGCTTCAGATGCTAAGATTGTGGGTGAAAAAAATATTAGAATTCATGAGGTTAAAAAAGTTGAAAAACAAAAAGTCGAGTTTAATAAAATTGGCTATGTTGGTAAAATTGTCTCATTTTTGAGTAAATTGATAGTTCTTTTGGTTTTAGTAAAATTATTTGGAGAAAAGATTAAAAAAGTGAACCTTAAAGATTCTTTTTGGTCAGCGATTGGATTGGGTTTAGTGGTTTTGATTGTAACTCCTATCTTAGCTTTGATATTACTAGGAACAATGGTGGCGGCACCTTTATCAATAATCATTTTGACGACTTATTTTGTAGGGTTATATTTGAGTACAATTATCTCTTCGATTTTTGTGGGAAATTTTATTTCTGAAAAAACTAAATTAAAGACTAATAATTATGTTCAAGGAATTGTTGGATTATTGTTGATAAGTTTAATTGGATTAGTCCCGGTTGTAGGTGGATTAGTTAAATTAATAATCTTTTTGTTTGGAATAGGAATTATATTTAAAAGTCTAAAAATATATTTCTCAAAACTAGCAACTAATTAAAATCTGTTTTTAAATAGATTTTATTTAAGCAGATAGTTCGTATGTTGGATTGGAGGCTAATGCGTGAGAATAATTATTTCAGATGAAAGATAATATTTTTGGTATGAATATCCACAAAATCATAAAGTTTTAATTCAGAGATATCTGATTGCTTTAGGATTGTAGGAAGAGCAGTGCAGGCTAAACAAATAGAATCAACATTTGGGTGTGACTTAATAATAGAAAGGAGTATTTTTTTTGAACTTTGCTTAAAAATTCCTTTATTTAATTCATTTTTAATGATATATTCAATTTTTTGCATTTCTCGATTTGATGGTAGAGTAAAATTGACACCACTTTTTTTAAAATATTGGTGAAATTTATCGTTTTCCATAATATATTTTGTCCCCATAAGTAAAACATTTTTCTTTTTATCTTGATTAATTTTTTGTAAAATAGATTCTCTGCCATCGATGATTGGTAATGGTGATTTTTCTTTTAAAAAATCAATGGCGAGATGCATAGATACCGCGCTTATAACACAATAATCAGCTCCGGCTTTTTGTAACGAGTTAATAGTTTTTAAAAAATAATTACTAAGATTTGCAATTTTGTTATCTGATAAAAATTTCCAACACTTATTAAAATCAACACTATAGATAATTATCTCTGGATATTCATGAAATTTTTCTAATGAAGACTCAATAAGTTGACTATAATAAAGTTTAGTTGATTCGGAACTAATACCACCTATTATTCCTATTTTTTTCATAGTGAAGTAGATTGCTCATTTAATTCTGCTAACCAAGGACAAATAGAAAATTTTTGTCTAAAAAAATCCATCCTAGGGTGATGGACAATCATTTCCATAGAATCTGTTCTTACATTTCCGATTGTTTCTTCGATTCCGGCACAAATATTAACATTCCCATTAGAAACTACATAAATATTATTCCCAGGGATTACACATTTTCCATAACCCATAACAGGTGGATCAGCAACCCATTCATAACCATAAGTAGATTTATCATAATCAGCACATGATTTATAAATTGCCTTAAGTTGATCGGCTGGTACCTCTAAATAAGTTGTTTTTGATCCTCTTCCTTGTGGCCTAAACGGCATAATGTGTGGAACAACTCCATTGTCACGTCCCCATTTAAATATATCTAATATTTCATTTGCATTCTTTGAAGTAACGACACATTGAACTCCCAACCGTCCTTCTTGAGATAATCCTAATTGTTGGAGTCTTTTGATATTTTTCATAATTTTATCGTAAGCTCCAGCAAGACTCCCTCTCATTCCTAATAATTGATCTCCATTATCAGAATTGAGACTGTATAATTTACCACAAACAAAAAGATTATGATTATCAACAAATGATTCTAAAACTTCATCTGAAATTTCTAATAAATTGCTGAAAATAGTCATAGTTCCACCAAGTTTGGCTGTTTCCTTAATAACGGTGGGTAGTTCAGGGTTTAGTGTAGGTTCACCTTCACTACAAAGAAAATAATTCATTAAATCTGGAGAATAGGCATAAGCAGAAGCATTTGTAAGAGTATTGACAACTTCTTCATTACTTAAAGCGGTAACAGATCTATTTCTTTGACCTCCTTCAGTAAAACAAAAAATACATTTTAGATTACACTCTCTTTCGGCTGGTCCTCCAGGAACTGCAATAGAAGCTCTTAATAGTTTTCTTTCTTTTATGGCTCCTTGAACAACATCATTGGACCACCGATATCCCCAAACTAAAGGTGGATTTTTTGAGTTTTCTACACCCATGCTGGAAGTATATCATGAATATTTTCCAAATATATTGACTATAAAATATCTGTTGGATTGGAGGCTAGTGTGTGAACGAGACTAAGAAGTGCTTTGGCGCCATTTTCCAAATCTTTTGGAGTGGAATATTCATCTGGAGTGTGAGCTGCTCCATTATTACGACTTGGAATAAAAAGCATAACAATAGGGATACCAACCCGAGCAATGTTTTGAGTATCATGTCCAGCAGGACTGAAAGTAGTTGCATAAGAACCAATTTTGTTTTCTTCAATAACTTTTTGAGCAAGTCTAACTAATCGAGGATCCATTAAAGTGGGATCTCCACTTCCGCCAGCAATTTCTTTTTTCTCATAAGGAAGATTAAGATTATTCGTTATTTTATCGGCTTTGGCTAAAATAGCCATTATATCGTCTATTTTGGCGGCGGCGGCATCACGATCTGTTTTATCTATACCTCTTAAATCTACATCCATGGTTATCTGGCCATTTTTAAATTGAAAAGTGCCAACAGTACCAACGGTATTTTTATTGCGGTGAAGAGTAGTGATTGATTGAACACTTTTTATAAAATAACCAGCCAAAGAAAAATATCGAAGAACTTCTTCTGATTTTGAAAAATCACAATCTGGTTTGTCTATTTTTTTTAAAGAGATTGGTTGCTGTCCAAAATTACTAGATTTTTTTGATAATCTTTGATTACGTTGATTTATATAATCTTGAATTTTTTTGGTTAATTCGGCTATTTTTTGAGTATCTTTGCCACTTATTTTTAAACTTAAACTAGAGCTTCCAGGGATTTTGTTTATAGAAGCATCATTGTTTACGACCATATCGCCGATACTAATTTGAATATCGCTGTTTTCTTTTTGAAGGGAATTTTGTAAAACATTGAGATGAATTAATATTTCAGATTGAGCGACTAGAGCATCAGCTCTGACCCCAGGTTCCATGGGAGTAGCTCCAGAATGACCGGATTTACCGTTAATATTTATATTATAATAAGTATCGTTTGATGTTTCTTTTATTTCAGAACTCGACTGTTTTAGATCACCAATTATAATTCTATATCTAATGGGGGCAGCAATAGCTTCAATAACTCCTAATTCAATATTACTATCGGCAAGACGAGTATTTTGTTCAACGTGAAGTTCAATACTGGCGAGGGCAGAATTTTCTTGACTAAATAAAGTAGATGGGTTTTTTGCTTGTTGAGGGTCAAAACCAAGAGTTTCTAAAGCGACTCGTTTAGAAACTTTTTTATCAGTTTGATCTAATTCAGCGTCGGTAAGTCCTTGGGTCAAACCTTTACTGCCTCCAAGACCAGTACTAAACCTAGATGATTCTTCTTCGGTACAAGAAATTAATACGATAGAATGGGGATATTTAATATTATTGCGATGTAAAATATTGATTACTTCAATACCAGTATTAACACCAACAACCCCATCATACATTCCCCCATTAGGGACAGAATCATGGTGGGAGATAATAAAAACAAATTTTAATTTAGGATCAGTACCTTCATAAAGACCTATAGTGGCAAACATTTCTTGAGTTACCGACATGCCAGCTTCAATCATTTGGGCTTCTAAAAATTTTCTAGCAGTAATATCATCTGGAGAAAAAGCTAATCGAGAAACTGCATATCTAACTGGTTGTTCTGGGGTACTTGGTAGTTTAACTCCTCCTATAACTGCAAGGTCGGTTAAACGGTTCTCTATATTGACTCCTGAAACTTGTTCTAAAATATTTTTAGGAACTGTTTTTATATTTTCGACTGGTGACATAAAATATACCCGATAATATCATAAAAATGATAATTTAGTGAGAACAATTTTATGGATTAAAAAATCTAAAAAAGAAATAAATATTTATTTCTTTTTACTAGTACCTGATTTAAGAGTCTTGAGCATTCCTCGGGCGGCCATCATACCGGTAGCAGCGGCTCCGGTGATGGAACCAGCCATACCAGAAGCATCACCAGCGACAAACAGATTTTTGACATTAGTTTCCATGTTGGGGTTGGTTTTGACTTTGGTAGATCTAAATTTAACTTCTGGAGCATAAAGTAAAGTAGATCCAGAATTAATTCCTGGCATAACACTGTCTAATTGAGATAAACCCTCTAAAATGTCAGTAACGATACGATGAGGTAACGCCATAGAAATATCGCCTGGAGTAACATCTTTTAGCGATGGAACCACCATAGATTTTCGGAGACGAGAAATAGTGCTGCGACGACCAGCTTTGAGATCGGCTAAACGTTGAAGAATAGGTTTTCCTCCACCAATAGTGGTGGCAAGTTCAGCAATAGAACGAGCATAAAGAAGAGAATTTTCGACAGGTTCGGTTAAATGAACTTCACAGACGAAAGCAAAATTGGAATTAGGAGAAGAATGATTGGAAAAAGAGTGACCGTTGACACAAACATAGCCAGCATAATCTTCTCTGGCAACTTCACCATTGGGACAACTACAAAAAGTTCTGATGATGTCATCGTAGGTTTTAGTTCTTACTTTAAAAACAACTTCATACAAAGCCTCGGCATGACGACGCATAATATAAGATGGGAATTCAACCCGAACGCCAACTTCGACCATATCATAGGTAAATTTAATTTTGTATTTATCAGACATAAGCTGGAACCATCGGGCCATACCTCGACCTGGAGCCAATAAAACTTTTTTAGCAAATAAATCAGCTTCACTAGTTTTAACTCCTTGGAGTTGATTATCTTGAACGATTAAGTCAGTAACTTCGGTTTGAGCAAAAAAAGTAACACCCTTTTCTTCCAAATAATTTTGGAATGTTTGCATGACTTTTTTGAGCTTATCAGTACCAACATGTTTGGCTCGTCTAACGACTAATTCAATATCGTGAATTTGGGCTTCTTCGACTAATTTACTAACTTCTTCCTTATTTTTGGGGAATTCTGGAGTATCGACACCAAAATCCATAAATATTTTGTCTATTTCTTCGAGAATTTTGGCATAGTCTTGGGGATCGATAATATCAAAAGTTCTTTCATGAGAAAGTTTGGGAGTGAAATGTAATTTACCATCTGAATAAGCACCGGCTCCTCCAAAACCAAACATTATTTCATTACTTTTACGTTTTTCAATCCGATTACCTTTATCGATTAAAGCAATTTTTAGTTTAGGGTTTTTTTTGATAATTTCGTAACAGGCGAAAATCCCAGCGGGACCGGCGCCAACTACAATAATGTCAAATTCTTTTTTATTAGTCACAGGGAATTATAATATATATCAAACTTTATTGCATAGAGTTAAATTGAGACTAATTTAAAGGTGTTTTAAGATAAATTCAACTCTTTGTTGAACAGACATTTTAGGGACTCGGATAACCTCCATCCCTAAACTGGTGTAAGCTTCTTCTAATAATTTTTCAAGGATTTTAGCTTCTTGTTCATTTTCAAGCCTGGCGTAATCTCGTTGATAATCTAATAATTCAAATAGAAAAACTTTTTTATAACTGCATTTCTTGAGAGATTCTTTTAAAAGATCATCTTCTTTGATGCCACATGATTGTTGATAATAAGCAGTGGTATCAGGAATACCTCTTTCAATAAAAATTAATTTGTCTTTGGGAAATTTTTTCTCATATTCAATTTTAAGTTCCAAGATTTTTTTCTGAAATAAATACTCGTCTTTTCTCATTTCTTCCAAAGTTTTTCCTTTTTTGAGTTCTTGCTCAATCCAAAATCTGGCAGTTTCGTATTCGACATGATAGCCCATTTTTTCTATCACTCCTAAAGTGGTAGTTTTGCCTGAACAAGGCCCACCAGTAATGACGTACCAATTATTACTCATGAAATATTATTTAAAATAATTAATGGCGTTTTTGAAGACTTGCAGGGCTAAATTATATTGAGGGAGTTTTTGGTTTTCTCGAAGAGATTTTTCTTTTAACCAAGACCACAAAGGTGATTGAGTTAAAAATATAGCCCGTTCGGGATGAGGCATAAGACCTAAAATTCTACCGGTTTCATCGGTAATTCCAGCAATATCGTCAATAGCACCGTTAGGGTTAGTTGGAAGATTTTGGTAATCACAAACTTCACCTTTGATATATCTGAGAGCAATTAATTTTCTTCTTTTTATTTCGGCTAAAGTTTTGGAATCGGCATAAAACCTACCCTCGCCATGAGCAATGGCGGCAGAAAAATTAGTCAAACCCTTTAACCATGGGGAATCATTTTCTACTTTTAGGTCGACCCATCGGGTGAGATAACGAGGAGATTTGTTGTGCAACAATTCAACTTGAGGAGTGCCATATGCCCCATTTAATGCAGGTAGTAAACCTAATCGAGTTAATACTTGAAAACCATTACAGATACCAATAATTAGACCACCATTATCAATAAATTTTTTAATATCAGGCCAGAGATGATTTTTGAGTTTACCGGCAAAAGCATTGCCAGAACCGGTATCATCGCCATAAGAAAAGCCACCAGGAACGGCTAATATTTGATAATCGCTAATTTTTTTAATACCTTCAATTAAGTCGTTAATATGGACAATTTCTGATTCAGCTCCGGCTAAGTCAAAAGCAAATTTAGTTTCCTCTTCACAATTTAGACCGTATCCAGAAAAAACTAAAACTTTAACTTTTTTCATTATTTTAAAAATTTTTAAATACTGATTTATAAGCGTTAAGAAGTTTATTGACTTCAACTTCAGCTAATTTTATTTTGCCATTTTTAATGGTTAATTTGCCATCGTCGGTGACTTTACCTAACAAGGTAAATTGGTTATTTTTCATGGCTGACTCGAATTGTAATTTGTTTTTTGGATTAATAGAAACTAATAAACAGCCTTGATTATCAGCTAATAATAAATCCTCCGTGGATAGCTTTTGATTAATTTTACTAACGTCAATGTCGAGCCCTAATAAACCTGCAATTGATGTTTTGGTAAGAGAGGTTAATAATCCTCCTCGGCCCAAACTGATGGCAGAGGCAATTAAGTTTTTATTTATTAATTTAAAAACATGGCGATATAGTTTTAAATTTTTTTGAGCATCAAATTGGGGAACAACGCCATATTGATTATTTAAGTCACCCAAAAGATAAACTAAATCACCGGAAAATTTTAGATCAAGAGAAACGCTTTGATTAATATCGTCGATAACCGACATGGAAGAAATTAACAAAGTGGGAGGAATAGAAATTTTAAGACTTTTACCTTGGGCATCAAATCCGGAAAAATCATTGAACATACTGTCTTTGCCAGAGATAAAGGGAGTGCCAAAAGCCACAGCAAAATCATAAGCGGCTTGAGTGGCTTGTTTTAATTGACCCAATCTTTTGGGATTTTTTGAATCACACCAGCAGAAATTATCTAAGATAGCAATCTTGTCGGGATTGGCACCAACGGCAACTAAATTTCTAATGGCGGTATCAATAGTATCGGCGGTCATCCAATAGGCATCTTGGTTGCTATATTCTGGATATAAGCTTGAGGATAGAGCCACTCCTTTGTTGGAATTTAAAACTGGTCTAAAAATTGAAGCCTCAGCATTGACTCGACCTTTGCCTTGAATTGGTTTTAAAACGCTGCCTCCTTGAACTTCATGGTCGTATTGTAAGGGCAAGAATTCAAAGCCAGCTAAATTTAGATCTTTGATTCTTTTAAGTAATTCTTTGTTCCAATCATTTATTTTAATTTTTTTAATTTTTTGATGACCAAAATCTGGTTTTTCTGAAATCATGGGTCTGGGAGGAAGTCCGTCGTGCAAAAAATTCATGTCTAAATCCATAACTATTTTATTTTTAAATTTAGCGACACATTTGCCAGTGTGGGTGAATTTACCAATGATGGTAGCTTCCACCCCCCTTCGGTCCATTAATTTTTTAAATTCTGGCCATTTTTCTGGAGGAACGGCTAAAGTCATTCGTTCTTGTGATTCGGAAATCCAAATTTGCCAAGGTTCTAGTCCGGGATATTTTAAAGGAACTTTGTCTAATTCAACTAAACAACCACCAGACTCTTGAGCCATTTCAGCCACAGATGACGATAAACCGCCGGCACCATCATCGGTAATGCTGGTATATAAATTTAAATCTCGAGCCTCTTTGATAAGGGCATCACTCATTTTCTTTTGAGTGATAGGATCACCAATTTGAACTGCTGTGGCGGGGCTACCTGAATTTAAAGATTCAGAAGAAAAAGTGGCTCCATGAATACCATCTTGACCAACTCGCCCACCAACCATAACGATAAAATCTTCGGGATTGGCTTTCTTTTCAAATAATTTTTTCTTCCCTAATGTTTTGGGTATTAATCCTAATGTTCCACAAAAAACTAATGGTTTGCCACGATAATTTTTATCAAAATACAAAAAACCATGAACAGTGGGAATACCAGATTGATTACCGCCACTGTTGACCCCATCAATAACTCCATCCATAATTCTTCGGGATGACAACATTTTCTGAGTTAATTTTGAGTCTCGATAAAGTTCAGTTTTGTCTTTGGGATCAGCCAAACAAAAACCATAAACATTAGCTACCGGTTTGGCACCTAAACCAAAACCCATAGCGTCACGATTAACCCCAACAATTCCAGTGATAGAACCGCCAAATGGGTCAAGGGCTGATGGGCTGTTGTGAGTCTCAGCTTTGTGAGTGATTAAATATTTATCGTCAAAATCTATGGCACCGGAGTTATCTTTAAAGACTGAAACACAAAAATCTTTTTTGCCTTTATTTTGTCTAATTTTTTCAGTAGCGGCACGGATGTGTTGTTTAAAAACGCCTTTATCTAAATCATCTAATTTATTGGCAAAAATTGTGTGCTTACAATGTTCTGACCAAGTTTGAGCGATGGTTTCTAATTCAATATCAGTAGGATTTCGTTTTTCTTTTCTAAAATGGTCTCGAATAGCTTTCAAGTAAGTTAAATCTAAAGCTAAAGGCCCTCGACTAGCACCATGTTCGTCGGTGATACCAATTTTACCTAAAAGAGTTAGTTCTTCATCGGTCTTATTTAAATTGATTTCT
>Ga0209373_10000622_pt1 | contig 53054 bp, 33 predicted proteins | sample Higcelweek5metaG_FD_187173 | JGI IMG/M metagenome (GOLD analysis project Ga0209373, IMG submission 187173) | Freshwater pond sediment microbial communities from the University of Edinburgh, under environmental carbon perturbations - High... | ecosystem: Environmental > Aquatic > Freshwater >... | reverse complement strand
ACTGACGGGTATTCACAAAATAAATATCAGCTTTAAATGGACTGTTGAATCCGTACATCCAGCCTTTCAGTGTTGCAAGTATTGGCATGTTCTGTGTCTGAAGTGTATACATACCCGGAGTAAAAATATCTGCGATTTTTCCTTCATTCAGAAACACTGCAGCCTGAGTTTCACGAACAGTAAGTTTTGCACCCATTTTTATCTCATTCTGATACCTTGGAAATCTCCAGACAAGAGTATCTCGGCTGCTGTCCTGCCACTCAATAATATCAACAAATTCATTTTTAATTTTATCAAAAAGTCCCATTTGCTGCCTGCCTTGATTATGAAGTGTATTTTTTAAATTATGACGATTTATTAATATATTTTTAATTGGTAACAAAATGCAAGTTTATTACTTCAGTAACCAGCCTTGCTGTTTTACTGTAAGTAATAAATTTAACAGATAAATAAGGGTTGACTCATAATTATAGGTTTGTTTTTAAGAGGTTAACTTACATGAAAGATGCAGGTTTTATTATTACTCAATGTTTGCTGATGTCTCAGGCCGTGATTCCATTTCTGAGAAGTCAACAATGATTTCACTTATTTTCGAACGGCTCATTTTTCGAATTTCAAATTGAATACCATTGAATTTAACTTTACTCTCAATTTTAAGAGGTTTTCCTGCTGTATCCAATAACCACTGGCATAATGTTTTATTGACTTCGGGTATTGCCGGGCCGATTTTTTCACGCAGAATACTCATTTGTATACCACCGCCGGCAAGGAGCCGCGTTTCGTTAATATCATACAGATATTCAGGTGGAACATCATACTCATCTGTAATATCACCTACAATAGTCTCAAGAATATTTTCCAATGTCACAAGTCCACTTACATTACCTGCATCATTTTTGACTAAAACAATATGTTGATGAGTTCTGATAAGATTGCGAAGAACATCTGTGACTTTTTCCTTCTCATTTATATACTGAATCGGACGTTTGATTCCTATGAGTGTAGGTGAGAGTGGATTAAGCCGGAGTGTATTTACAATATCTTTAAAATTTATATAACCTATGACTGAACCATTATTGTCAATCAGAGGGTAGCGGGTGTGGTGATGAACATGTGCAGCAACAAGTGCATCAGAAGGACTCATATCTGTTGTCAATGTGCGCATGTCACCTTTTAATACCATGATATCTTTTACTGTCAACTTGCGGGTACTTATAGCGTTTTTAATAATTTTTTCCTGCAACGGATCAATCTTATTCTTTATTGCTGCCATTTTAGCAATACCAAGAATCTCCTTGATCGGATCACTGCCCTCATCAATGCTTCCAGGTTTTAAACCAAAAATACTCAATAGAAATTTGGTTGACAAACTAAGAAAAGAGACTATCGGTCCCATAATTACCGAAAAGATACAAATTGGTCTAATAAATGCCAGAATGAATTTCTCAGGATTTTTAAGGCCTATGGATTTTGGCAGTAATTCTCCGAATACTATCGAAAAATATGTGACAAAAGTTACAACAATCACAAGTGAAATTGAATCTGCATATTTACCTATGCCTGGTATTTCACAAATAACTGATGAAAAATCTTCCGCTATAGCTATTCCACTGAATGTTCCGGAGATAATTCCGATAAGAGTGATGCCAACCTGAATTACAGATAAAAAACGATCAGGTGTCTCCATCATGGAGATAACTAAATGTGCACTTTTATTTCCCAGAGTCTTTGATTCTTCGATCAGTTCACGTCTTGCTGAAACAAAAGCGATTTCAGCAAGTGCAAATATTCCATTTATTGCAATAAGAATAATAACGACAACGATTTCCATTTAAATCCTGATGAATTAATTTTTATCGAATTCAATATTAACATGTAGGCACTGATTTCGAATTTGTACCATGTTATGTTGTCAGTTCCCTTATAAACATTATCTTAAACTGAGATTCTATTTAATTTACTGCATTATATGATTGAAAACAAGAGTTAATAAGATATAAATCTGAAAACTTGCTAAAAGGTAATGCAAGTATCTTCATTTAATAATTGCAAAATATAATCAAATCATGTAATTTTAAATTGTATTATCAGAGCATTATTTACATTTTTTGCGATACTCCCAATTGATTAGTTTTTGCGGTGATAAATCGATTAGCTCCGGCAAAAAAGTATAGGCAGCTTAATGTGCTGGTAATTATAAAAGGAACTGACTGTGTCTCCTATCAAAAATATTGTTGCTGGCAATCTGGCAAAAATCAGATTGAAACTGCGGCAATTAGTTGCTTTACGTGCTTCTAAACATGAAATTGCTCTTGGCTTTGGTGTTGGGGTGTTTGTCGGTGTATTTCCAACATTTGGTCTTGGAGCCATCGCAATCGCGATTTTATCTCCATTTTTTAAATTCAATATACCAGCAGCATTAATAGGTACTCTTATTGCCAATCCTTTTACAACTCCTCTATGGGTTGTTTTGTCATGTTGGGTTGTCGGGCTTGATGCCTCGGCAATAAAAGTAAGTGAAGAATCACTCTTGCAGGTTTTTCGACATTACAGCGGTGTTTTAGGGATGTATTCGATTGGAATCTCCATTGTTTCCATTGTATCAGGATTAATATCGTACTTCATAACAAGAGTTGTTCTTCAAATATATTATCATCGGAAAAAACGGCGAATGCTTCTTGAAAAGCAGAAAACAATTTCGTCTGGAGATAATACAATTTCCTGAAAAGTTTCTCGCCTCAATACTCAATAATTGCAATTAAACAATTTGATTTGTTGTTGAATTAAGAGTTTTTACCTGATTTATTCAAATAATTCTATTGTTAAATCCGCTTACTTCTAATTTTCCTGATTATTAAAAGAGTCTGTAAATAAAAATGGTTTAGTGAACAAGATCACTAAACCATTAAAGAAGAAGGAGGTAGAAATTAAGAAAATATTAGTCTATCATATTGATAATTCTACCTGCGGTTTTAAGAAAGGTCAACTATTTTTTCTACATAGAATAAAATATCTTCAATAAAAAAAATAGAGTCGAACATCCGGTATGGTTCATGTGCCCGGATGTTCGACATACTTAAACAATTACATTTCAAGTGATGACATCTGCTTAAGCATCTTGAACTTTGCTGTGACAGATTTCTGTGCATAATCAAGATACTGCTTTGATGCTTCGGGATTTGATCTCTGAAGCATTTTGTAGCGGTTTTCTTTATAGATGTAATCAGATAGTTGAATTGTTGGATCTTTACTATCAATAACAAGCGGATTCTTTCCTTCTGTGGTAAGATCCGGGTTGTAACGATATAGAGGCCAGTGACCGCAATCAACTGCAAGCTTCTGTTCATTGTAACCATCAATCATATCGATACCATGGTTTATACAATGGCTGTATGCAAGAATAATTGCAGGACCATCATAGGCTTCAGCTTCCATCATAGCCTTGACAACCTGATTCTGATTTGCACCCATAGCGACTTTTGCAACATAGATATAACCATAACTCATCGCAATCATACCCATGTCTTTTTTGATTGTTGTCTTACCGCCGGCAGCAAACTTTGCAACTGCTCCAAGTGGTGTTGACTTTGATGCCTGTCCACCGGTGTTGGAGTATACTTCTGTATCAAGAACGAGAATTTTAATGTTCTTTCCGGATGCAAGTACATGGTCAAGACCCCCGTAACCAATGTCGTATGCCCATCCATCACCACCAATTGCCCATACAGACTTCTTTACAAGATAATCTGCTATTGAAAGCAGCTGCTTTGAATCGGCAGAAGAACATTTTGCAAGGCCTTCTTTGATTTTTGCAACACGTGCACGCTGTATTTCAATAAGTTCAGATGTTGACTGGTCAGCATTGACTGCCTCACCAAGCAGATTCTTTATCTCTGCACCTTCAGTACCATCCGCAGCGATTTTGTTTGCGAGTTCACGGGAGAACTGTGTAAACTTGTCAACTGCTGAGCGCATACCGAATGCACACTCTGCATTGTCTTCAAACAGTGAATTATTCCATGTCGGACCTCTTCCATCAGCACGTTTTGTGTATGGAGTAGTTGGAAGGTTTCCACCGTAGATTGATGAACATCCTGTTGCATTGGAGATATACAGACGATCTCCGAAAAGCTGAGTGAGAAGCTTTACATAAGATGTTTCACCGCAGCCTGCACATGCACCGCTGAACTCAAAAAGAGGGCGTACAAACTGGCTGCCTTTTACAGATTTAACATCAATTTTCGATGCATCAGTGTCTGGAATTGAAAGAAAGAAATTCCAGTTCTTCGCTTCAGACTCACGCAGTGGTGTCTGATGTTTCATAACAATAGCATCGCCTTTGCCTTTTGTAGGACAATTCTCAACGCAGACACCGCATCCTGTGCAGTCTTCCGGTGCAACCTGAAGAGTATATTTCATACCTGCATATTCTTTACCTTTTGCATCAGCTGATTTGAATGTCTCTGGTGCATTGGCAAGATATTTTGCATCGTAAGCTTTTGGACGAATTACGCCGTGAGGACAAAGGAGTGAGCAGCGATGACACTGAATACAGGTCGATGGATTCCATACTGGAATTTCAACTGCAATATTACGTTTTTCATACTGTGTTGTACCTGTCGGCCATGTTCCATCTTCAGGAACTTTTGAAACCGGAAGTAGATCGCCTTCACCTTTAATAATTGCCGCAGTGACTTCTTTTACAAATGCAGTAGCAGAGTCCGGTACAGCCTTGAATTCTTCAATTGGATTTGTCGGAGCTGATGGATACTTGACTTCCTGAACAGCTGCGAGAGCCAGGTCAATTGCCGCAATATTCATATTGACAATTGCATCACCTTTTTTACCATAGGTCTTTTTTACTGCATACTTGATTGCTTCAATTGCCACATTGTCATCAATTACTTTTGAGATTTTGAAGAATGCAACCTGCATGATTGTATTGATACGTGCTCCAAGACCTATATCATGACCGATACGCAGAGCGTCAATAACAAAAACTTTAGCCTTATTGTCAATGATCTGTTTCTGAACACGTCCTGGAATATGCGACCAGACTGTATCTTTGTCATATTCTGAATTAATGAGGAATATGCCATTCTCATGAAGATTTGCGAGCATGTTTACTTTCTCAATAAATGAGAAGTTGTGACATGCAATAAAATTTGCTTTTGTGATCAGGTATGGTGCACGGATTGGATCTTTACCGAAACGCAGATGTGATACAGTGACTGTACCGGCTTTTCTTGAATCGTATGAGAAATATCCCTGTGCATAGAAATCAGTTTTATCAGCTATAATCTTGATACTGTTCTTGTTTGCACTGACTGTACCATCAGAACCCAGACCGTAGAAGAGTGCTCTGAAACAATCTTCACGTTCGATCGAAAGTTTTCTGTCATACGTGAGATAATTACCTGTGATATCATCAATAATACCAACAACAAAGTGATTTTTTGGAGTTGCTGATCCAAGTTCATCATAAACTGCTTTTGCCATTGTCGGGGTGAACTCAGCAGATCCAAGTCCGTAACGTCCGCCAATAACTATCGGCCATGCGCTGAACTTTGCAGTCTTATTCTGCATTGCTTCACCAATTGCTGTGCGTACGTCTTCGTATAATGGTTCACCGACAGAACCGGGTTCTTTTGTTCTGTCAAGAACAGCGATTTTCTTTACTGTTGCAGGAAGCGCACTTACAAGTGCATTTACATCAAGCGGTCTGAAAAGACGAACTTTAAGTAATCCTACTTTTTCACCTTTTTTATTGAGGTATTCAGCAGTTTCTTCAACTACATCGCAACCTGAACCCATGATAATAATAACTTTTTCTGCATCAGGCGCACCAACGTAATCATAAAGATGATACTGACGACCTGTAAGTTTTGCAAACTTGTCCATGTATTTCTGGACGATTGCCGGACAGGCATCAATGTACTTGTTTACAGTTTCTCTACCCTGAAAATAAATATCAGGATTTTGAGCAGTACCTCTCATAATCGGATGATCTGGTGACATTGAACGTGCACGGAACTGCATTACAAATTCATCATTAATCATTGCGCGCATATCATCAAATGTCAGTTCTTCAATTTTCTGAAGCTCATGAGATGTTCTGAAACCATCAAAATAATGCATAAATGGCACTCTTGCTTCAAGAGTTGCAGCATGTGAAATAAGAGCAAAATCCATTGCTTCCTGAACTGTAACTGAGCAAAGCATTCCCCAGCCGGTCTGGCGAATAGCCATAACATCACTATGATCACCGAAAATTGATAAACCCTGGCATGCAATAGCACGTGCTGTAACATGGAATACTGTCGGCAGCATTTCACCAGCTATTTTATACATGTTTGGGATCATCAGTAGAAGGCCCTGTGATGCTGTGAATGTTGTTGTCAATGCACCTGTACTGAGCATTCCATGAACGGCACCGACAGCACCGGCTTCTGACTGAAGTTCAGAAACCTGTGGAACTGTTCCCCAGATATTCTTCTGGTTTGCAGCGCTTTTTTCATCACTGATCTCACCCATTGGTGAAGACGGTGTGATTGGATATATTGCTATAACTTCGTTAACTGCATGAGCTACATGCGCACAGGCGGAATTTCCGTCGTGTGGTACCTTTGGTCTGGACATATACCAACTCCTGTAAAGAAAATGTAAAACGCAACTACGCGAGTAATAAACTAAAAAGACTATTAATATAAATTTCTTTCAGCTGCCATTCAAATATAAATCAGTATTATACTGATTTGATTCATTAATAATCGAATTTTAAGGTAGTTCTTCAGATTGTTTCCTGCCAGAAAACAGAATTTATTAAAAAACGTCATAATAATTTACAATCCAAAATAGAATCAGTTATAATTGATTCTAAGACTGAATATTGAATAAAAATGTTGAAAGGATTTTTAAAGAGTTGATTTTTTTATGACGGATATAAATAAGTCAATTGATTATATTTGTTCTAAATAATATTTTAATGTAAACCTATATTCACCCCTGAGAAGGAATTGATATGTTAAAAAAAATTATTAAGATTGTTTTAACTGCATCGACTTTAGCACTGATGTTTTGTAACAGTAATAATCAGCAGACTCTTTCCAGCGGATATGTTGAAAATCAAACTCTTGCGCTTTCTTTTGCACTTCCATGTGCTGATGGAAACACAGGTGATACTCTTGTCAGAGCAACCGCAGTTGTTTCAGGCGGTGATATTGATACGATCATTCAGGAATTGCAGGTTGAGCCTTGTAAAATTACAGGATTAGTAAAAAATATATACAAGGGTGAAAAGAGAAAAGTCGACATCAATGTTTACAATAAGAAAAATCAGATTGTATATACCGGCAGTTCATCATTCTTTGATGTCATACCTGGGAAATCTATTGATGTTGTAATAAAACTCCAATCACAAAAGGGAAATATCAATATTACAGGAATTATCTGTGACGAAGAACAGCCTGTCAATGAATTTACTCCTGATAACCATACGCTTGCACTTTATCATTTTAATGAAGACACCGGCGCTATTATTTATGATGCAATGGAAAAATGGAACGGCATTTTATTTGGTGGAAAGCGCGTTGCCGGCTATTCTGGAAAAGCAGTGAAATTTGAATATGGCGATTCAGCCATTTTTGATACAATTATTCCTGATAAGACACCTGCAGGTACAATTGAACTTTTTTTCAAATTTGATGATTCTCCAAAAAAAGACAGCGTCTATTTACTTTTTGGCAATGAAGGATCACGTTGTAATATTTATTATAAAAATGATACTCTTGTCTTCATGAAAAACCATAGTGATATTTTCAGATCAGTTGCATTTGCAGCAATTCATTATCAGAACAATTGGTATCATGTTGCAGGAACCTGGGGTACAAAAGGTATGAGATTATTTATTAATAATAGTTTAGTTGCAGCTAATAATGATTTTTCCTGTTATGAAAGTTCACCTCGTTCAACCAATGAAAATTTTTACAAAATCGGCAATAAGACATATTGCTGCATGAATGGCGGCGATATGGAAGTAGAAAGACCGGTTTCTGTTGAAGCGATAATTGATGAGGTAAGAATATCTGACATTGAACGTTATTAAAATTCGGCTCCGGGACTGCAATGTGAAAGCTTCCTGGTGAATTTCGTGATAAAAATAGAGATATTATGATCTTGACAATTGTACTTGAAGTAAAAGATGAAACTGGATTTGTATTTACAAGAAGTAAACAGTCCGGGCTTTCAGAACTTGCGGCAAATCTGCTGTAAAATAAAAAGCACCATTTATGCATGTAAATGGTGCTTTCAATAATATTTCTATTAATTAAAAGTCATTATCTTGGTGTTGAGAAGACTCTCTTTCTTGATCCAACAACAACGCTGCCATTTGGCCCCGGATATGGAATAGCAAAAAGTCTTCTTGACTTACCACTTGTGCCGCCGATTGGTCTGGGGCGATTTTGCGGTGATGGTTTTCGTTTCCGGCGTGTTATACTGACAATAGGTCTTGAATAGACAAACAGGATCCTCTTTGTTGATTCCTGCGGAATATTATTTTCAATCAGTAATGGCAATACTTTTTTTTCTGTCTTTACAGGGGCTTTCTTTGTGATAACCGGTTTGGAAATCTTTCCTTTTACGACTTCTTTATCAGCAACTTTCCTGGGAATCACTTTTTTTACAGGTTTTTTTGTCTGAAGAATTGATTTTGATTGAACTGGAACTGCTTTTTTGACTGTCTTTTTTACAGCTTTTTTTGTACTGTTTATAATTTTCGCAGCAGCAGTTTTTTTAACAACAGCAACTTTCTTGGCTACCTTTACAGATTTAACCTGAATCTGTGATTTTTTTGCAGATGATTTATTAATTGTTTTTTCAACTACTTTACTGACAGCTTTTTTTGTATTTGTCGCTGTAACTTTTTTTGCCGCTTTTTTCACAGTTTTTTTGACAACTGCAGCTGTCTTTTTTGTATTATTGACAGTCTTCGCAATTTTCTTCTTTGTTTCTTCTTTCTTTGAAATTTTCTTTGCGATTTTTGTTGCAGCAACAGTTTTTTTCTTAGGCTGTGCAACTTTTTTTGCAGTTTTCTTCTCAGTCTTCTTTACAACTTTTCCGACTTTTTTTCCAGGCTTGTTCATCGATAAATCCTCTGCTGAAAGAAAAATTGATATTGGATATTAGATATTAATAATTATCAATTGGACAATAAAATAGTTACCGGACAAAATAAAAACAATAATAGCAGTAAGTAAAAGAATCAAGAATGTACTTTTCCATTGTAAAATTTAAGTCATGTTTTAAATAATGATGTAATAATTAATTTAATTGCTGAGTATGTATCTGGAAAATGTAAAGCATATCCCTGAATAGAATATGTAAAGAATATGATGTAGTTTAAAACTTATTATGAAATATCTCCTGTGTTTTTGATTTGACAATTTTCCTGACATCCATCATCTGTTCATCAATAATACCGATATTGTATACAGGTGATAATTTACATTTAATGCCGCCTGAAGCCTTGAGATAATCCGGCATATCACTTATGGAATATGGGCGTTTTTTATTTAGCCGCATTAATTTTATTGTCTGAAATTCGCATGTGACAGGATCTGTACTCATGATTATGGTGTTTGGATTTTTGCTTGATGAAAATGGGTCAATAGTACTTCTGTAAACTGAAAAGTCATTAATCCCTCCTAAAGGACCTTCAAATTCATTTATGCCGAAAATGCCACTGCATACGCAAAGTACAGTTTTGTTGTAAACTGGTCCCCTGCAGTTCATGTCCCTGAGTCCAGCCTGATATTTATACATAAGTCGGTGATCATATGATCCATAATGATTTTTAAACCCGAGAAAAAATCCGCCATAATTCCTGTTATGCCCATTAGGAGAAAATACGTTAATAAGATAATCGCAATCATGCAGGGATTTTGAATACGCTTTTTGATGCACACCGTCACCCCACCTGATCATTGTATCCTTTACAAGATGAATTCCGGGGAACCGTTCCTGTGAATAACCAGTACCCTCCATGGAATTGAGATTGTTGCCATCGTATATGGTTATGTTTGATGCTGGAAAGTACCTGTCTCCGAAGGTCATCTGAGAAAGACCATCCGTGATCGCCTTGACAGCAGAGTAATGGGGTGCAGCATTTCCATGATTCAGTATGTTTATCTTTATGGCGATTTTTGAATTCAGGGAAAGTTCCGATGGAAATACTCTTTTCCATGCAGCTCCGGTGTTTGCGGTATCTGTCAGAATTATTATTGAACTGTCAATCATGTGTCTTACAATTGATGTGTCAACTTTAAGACCTGATGTGACGTTTGAATTATAATTGACAACCACACGTCCGGGCCATTTGTTTGAAGGAGAGGGTTTCAATTCATGTGTTGAGTTATTCATGCAGGAAATATTAAATATCAGGATAACAATGACTATACTTAAAAAACATATCTGTTTGAACTTAAAATATGGAGTCATATTTCTGTCTTAGACTTTTGTGTTGTCATATTTTTGATTTTTCCAATTTAAAAATATAAATCAGGAAAATGATTTTAAAAAGCGAATTAAAGTTATAAGATATAAATAACATATTGCCAGCAGCCTTGTGATTGAATTGTTACAAATAAGGAATGAGAGTTTGTGCTGCACTACCAAGGTATTGCATATTATTATTCCGGCAATAAAATGAGGCATATCTTATCATAAAAATTTTTAAAAACGCTTAGAAATAATGCACTTTCTAAATTGTCACTGAGCCATATTTAATTGCCGATTTAATAAGTGGCGATTTGTGAGATTAAATTATACGTTATGATAGGTTAATACATTTAGGAAATGGTATTGTATTAAATTTTTATATCGTTATTCTTTGTTGGTAGCTATCGCAAAGCTTTTTACTACATAGTCAACTTAAATGTTTTAGAATTAAGTTGATATAACTCAAACCAAACATATTGCAATATAATATAATTATTTATTATCTTGTTGCAAATTAACAAAATAAAAGATATATTTCCTGCCAAGTAAAGATTGTTATAGTTAATAATTCATAATTTTAAGATAAGTTTTTATATTTACATAAAAACAGTAAAACAATTAAATGTTAATTGCCAATAAACAGTCATTGACATAAGGAGCCATCATTAGCAAAAAATCAACAATTCTTTAGCAGTCTTCAAGGATATATTGCAAAAACTCATCTTGAAGAAAATTAGAATGATTATTTTTATCACGTATTTTAATAAATGATGATTATTAAAATACAATGTTATTTTACTTAAATTATGCAAGGATATTATATGTCAAATCCTATACTACCAGCATTCATTGCGGTTAACATCTTTTTAATGCTGATGTCGCAGTCACATGCTGATAACTTTCCAGTGTCAAACATTTCCAAAGGATCGGATTATGAGACAAAAAAAATAAATAATTCATTCGGAGCAGTTGGGAAACCTGTAAATGGCGGGGTAACACCCCCCGCAGAGTTTGATTGGCGTAGTTTCTATATTGTATCTCCGGTTCTTAATCAAGGGCTGTGCGGAAGTTGCTGGTCTTTTACCGCCTGCAGTGTATATGATTCAAAATTATACATGAAAGGGTGGACTGGATTACAGATTTCACCACAACAACAGGTGTCGTGTAATCAAGAAATGAATAGTTGCTGTGGTGGGCAACTTAATGCTATAGAGTATTGGGATTTTGCCCATGCGAACAAACCAATATTATTATCATCACAAGGATATGTTGAAGGTGCAACAGATTGCAATAATCTTGGAGCTGTTGCAGTTTGTCAGAATTTAGCAGCTCCAAATTCTAAATTACCAAACGTTTATGGATACTATTCTCTTAATGTTATTGATAATAATTTAATTAAAAATTCTATCTGGTGGGATGGACCGGCTATTTTCGGAATTTATTTTCTTGATAACGATAACGACATTAACAACGGATATGAGTTTGCAAATTGGTGGAACACTGCAAAAAATGGGAATGTATTTAAAGGATCTATTGGTATGCGTGATATTGGTGGACATGCCGTAACACTCATAGGGTGGAGCGATCTAAAACAAGCGTGGTTGTTAAAAAATTCATGGGGACAAGGCGGTCCAAATGGTGATGGAACTTTCTGGTTTGCTTACGATGGGCATAAAAAAGCTAATGGTATAGCATACAACCCTATTATTGGCATAAGTAATTCTGGCTTAGATGGTGGAAATATATGGGGAGCAACAGCTCAAAGTACGATATACAGTTATTCTGAATATACAGAGCGTGTTTTTACTGCATCTGCAGGTAGTGCAAAGATTGTGGCAGGTGATCCAAGAGGTAGAATTTGGATTGTTGATTTTCATGCTAATACAATCTGGAAAAAAACGCCACGTTATAGTAGTTCTTTAGGATGGGGATTTTGGTGGTCTCAGGTTGGAACTGTTACTGCAAAAGATATTTCCACTGCAACAACACCTAATAATACTTATGTGTATATTGCTGGAACTGATAATAGTTTAAAGGTACTAAACACATATGGAACAGACTGGAATAATGTTACAACAACTTATAATGGAACACCGGTTCTTGTAAGTAAAGTTGATGTTGATAATAATGGAACTGTTTACATTGTTTCAACAACCGGGCAAGTATATCGTCGTTATTCCATTACAAATACCTGGGAATTTCTTTCGGGTATTGCAGCAACAGACATTGGTGTAAATTATGATGATCAGGGAAGAGAATGGATATATGCATGCGATGGTAATAAATATCTTTATAGATGGACAGGACGTGGTTGGGATTATGAATCACCTCGTAATGTCACAGCAGTAGATGTTTCAATAAAAAATCAGATTGTTATACTCAAAGCAGATGGTTCTGTTTTAACTCGTTCGACAAATCAATGGAAAACTATTGTAGCAGCTGGCTCAAAACTTACTGATATCGGATGCGCCTCTTGGAGGTAAGATAAAGTATATGAAATTTTGATATATTAAAAGTAAATTATTTTAACTTAGGTATATCAATAATAGAAGATTATTTACAAACAAGTTAATGATAAACTTCCAATAAGTTTGTCATTTGATAAAAACCACCCTATACAGGGTGGTTAAATTTAAAGCTCAATGAGTAATTGTAAAAGAAGTTGAGAGTTTTAATGAACCAGATTTGAAATTGACAATATAGGAGCCTGCAGGAGCTTTGTTTCCTGATGAATTGTTTTCATCCCATGAGAAATGATTCGCAACACCTTGAATTTTAATGCTTAATTCACGAATTTTTTTTCCGGCAAGATTGATTATGCTGATTGTAGCCTTTTGGTTAACATATGATACTGGAATAATATATTCAATAAAACATATACGCTGTCCTTTTAAATGGGCAGCAGAAATTTGTGATTGACGTATTTTATTAGCAGATGAGGTTTTATTAATCGCGGTACCGACTTTTTCACCATTAATAATTTTGCGGACATCCATTTGACTTTCGTCAATTATTCCGATATTGTAAGTAGCATCTGACAATGCGCCGGAAATACCTCCTGAAGCACGCAGAAAATTAGGTAAATCTGCAATTGCATATGATTTGCCTTTATTAATTCGCATCATCTTGATTGCCTGCATTTCACAACTGACAGGATCAGTACTCATAATTATTGTTGTAGGGTTGACATTAGTTGATGAGGAGTCTATTGTTTTTGAATATGTTGAAAAATTATCAGCTCCGCCAGTAGGTCCATTTGATTCATTCATGCCAAATATTCCACTGCAAATACTTATAACAGATTTTTTATAAACAGGACCAGTACAATTAAAATCACGAAGAGCTTCAGCTCCTCCTGATGTGTGGAATTGAATTACATTAGAATATGTTCCATAATGGCTTTTAAAACCAAGAGTAAATGTCCCTATAACTTTAGTACTATGGCCTCTTGGACTGAAAACATTAATTAAAAAATCTGATTTGTTTAAAGTTGTCGCGTATGCCCGATTATTCATTGCACCATCTCCAAAAACTGTTGCTGAATCCTTCACAAGTGATATTCCTGGAAACCGGGTTTCTGTATAACCAGCTTCTTTCATCTGATTGTCATTATTCATTTCATAAAGAGTTATGTTTGGTGCCGGGAATTTTATCCCGTTAAAATCCATTTTTTGTAAACCTTCAGTAATTGCCATAACAGAAAATGGGTGTGGACATGGATTGCCTGTGTTTGCAATATTTATTTTAATTGCAATCTTTGATGTGGCTGTAAGTGTCGATGGAAAAATTGATTTCCATGCTGCACCTATTGAATCTTCTCCAGTAAGAAGTGTAATTGAGTCATCAACCATTTTCTTTACAATTGTTTCGTCAACAACATTGCCTTTTGTTGCATTTTTATTGTAATTGAAACATACACGGCCTGGCCATTTGTTCCCTGAACTGGGTGTAAGTGAAACTGTTGGAGATGCGATCACATTTAGTGCGCTGCTTCCAACTAAGGATAGTGCAGCTGTTGCTGCTGACCCTTTTAGAAATGATCTTCGTGTCAGTGACATAATTCCTCCATAGAATATTATTCAGGAATCATTTGTGTAATAATGAGAAATTAAAAATAATAATATAAGTTGTTTTCTGAAAAACACAGGCCTGTGCTGCAGGCCTGTGTTTAAATTCAGTGTGTTATTGAAAATTGAGAAGAAATTCTCAGAGAACCTGATTGTAAATTAACAATATAAGAACCTGCTGGAATTTTATGGCCTGACAAGTCTTTTTCATTCCAGGAAAAATTGTTGGCAAAACCCTGAATTTTACTATTGTAATTCCAAATCTTCTGCCCTGCGATATTAAAGATGTTTATTTGTACCTGCTGATTAACAAATGAAACCGGAACGGTGTATTCTATAAAACAGATACCATGGCCTTTCATTTGCGATACAGTAATACTTGATTTTTGCATTTCATATGTTTTTTCTTGCCTGTTTACAGCAGTACCTACACGTGTTCCATTTATGATTTTGCGAACATCCATTTGACTTTCATCAATAATACCTATGTTGTATGTAGTACCTGTAAGGGCTCCTGAAATTCCGCCCGATGCCCGCAGATAAGCCGGTAAATCAGCTGTTGCATATGATTTACCTTTATTCATGCGTATTATTTTAATCGCCTGCATTTCACAACTGACAGGATCTGTACTCATTATGATTGTGGTTGGATTTACATTTGTTGATGTTGAATCAACCAGTTTTGAATAAGTAGAATAGTTGTCTGCACCGCCGGTTGGACCATTTCCTTCATTCATTCCGAAAATTCCGCTGCAAATACTTAAAACAGTTTTTTTAAAGACTGGTCCGGTACAGTTGATGTCGCGAATGTATCTTGTCATCGTATTGTCATGATATTTGCAGGCATACGTTCCATAATGACTTTTAAAACCAAGAGTAAAGCCTCCTGCACTCGCCATATGACCTCTCGGGCTGAAAACATTTATTAAAAAATCTGCAGCAGAAAGTGTCGATGCATATTTTTCAGTTTTGTTTCCTACACTATCAACGGCACCATCTGTAGCGGAACCGTAGGAATCTTCTTTTAGTGTAATGCCTGGAAATTTTTCTGCGGTATAACCGGCATCAGCCAGTTTATTCTGACTATTCATTTCGTAAATGGTAATGTTGGCCGCAGGAAATTTCGTTCCGCCAAGATCTATTTGCTGAAGACCTTCTGTAATTCCCTTAAGAGAAAATGCATGCGGACAAGGATTTCCAGCATTGAATGTATTTGTTTTTATTGCTATTTTTGATGTGGTAGTTAAAGTTGAAGGAAATACAGCCTTCCAGGCTGCACCTACAGTTTCTTCACCGGTAAGAAACATGATTGCATCATCAACCATTTTTTTTACCGCTGTTTCATCAACTGTGTTGCCGGTAGTCGCGTTTTTGTTGAAATTGGTAACAACACGACCAGGCCATTTATTTCCGGGGCCGACAACCGGATTGGCTGCCGGAGCACTGATTACATTTAATGCGCTGCTTCCAACCATTGATAATGCGGCAGTGGCTGCTGATCCTTTAAGAAACGATCTTCTTGTTATGGACATAATGCCTCCGGTTAAAAATTATAATTGTTTACTTTTAAAAACATTGAGTAACTGTATTGCATCGGTATATGATTTTGATAGATCTGTATCATATTTTGTCAGGAAAAAAAGAATTACAAATTGGTCAAAATTAGCAATTACTTCGCAGCCCTCGGTTGAAGAATTATCCATGAGTGCAACAGATTTTGGATAGCCGGAGATTTCTGTCTGAGAACCGAATTTATCTCCGGTTATATATGCCTGGTAGAGTTTGGATGCTGCATCTTTAGTGGAAAAATCCATAATCCATACTTCTGTTTGTTCATTTGAACTGTTTACAAATCTATGTCCTGCGCCTTTTACCAATCCGCCAGATATAAAAAAAGTAGCATCTCCATCAACTTGGTTAAACATACCTTTGGTTCCCGTAGTTGCATCAAACTCTTTCCATTCCCATCCTGATACAAATGTAGATCCCTGAACATCTCCGGATGCCAGTCTGAATGTAGATATGGTGACAGTGTTGCCAGGTCCTTCCTCGTTGACGACTTTACATCCAAGACTGAACAAAACAACTGTTGAAATAAGCAATGCGGAAAGTTTACGAATCATTTTTATCTCCTTGTAAATATGTTTACAGTTAAAAAAGTATTGTGCATATCAGATTTCCAGAAAATTTGTCGAAATTGCCGTTTGAAAATGATACAATTTCCTGGTTTGACAATTTAATATTTGGTTTGATTGTAAAATTTAATGTAAAGATATACGATACATCAGGATGTGTGGATGTTTTTGCCTTTTGTCTATCCCAGTTCAAAGATATCTGATGGCTATTCATGAATGTTTTGAGAAATAACCAATCATCAAAAGAAAATTTAGTTGTCAATTGTGGCGCGATTGATGTTTTATGACCAGTTGAATCTTCCTCATTATTTCCTTCAATGGCAGGTGTCAACTGGAGCCATGGTTTAAGCTGAAGAATGTATTGTGATAAACCGGAGACTTTATAGTATTTATCATCACTTGAATAATTTAAACGGTTGTCAAGTTGATTTCTGGAATTAAAAAGCACCTGAACTCTGTTACTTGAAGAAAAAGAGTTTGAGGAGTCATTACTGGTCCAGGAGTTGATATTGTTTACAATAAAGGTTTCATTAATAGAAATATCTGTTCCCAATTCTTCTAATCTGGTGGAACTTATCTTACTGTCATCTGTTTCAAAAAATAAACTATTAGATGGATTTGAAGTATTAGGCGAACTTTTTATATCATCTTTAATTGATCCATTCAGTGTAAACCACCCGAATTTATTATACCATCTTCCTGGTCGGAGAATAAGTCCAAGTTTACGGCTGAGTGTTACATTGCTGCTGTCTAAATCTGAGTATTTTGACATGTCACAACTATATTCACCAGTGAAATCAATGCCCCGAGGAAATTCAAATGTAAGTAGCTTGATTGACGGTGAAATTGAGGAGCTTAGATGATTTCCAAGATCTCCATGCTTGTATGTTGTGTTGCAAATTAAATTGACTGGTTGTATAGGATTAATTGTTAATCTTGCATTTGTCGATCTTCCATAATTAAAAGTATCACTGTCAAACTCCTGATATCTGTATTCTGCATGTGTAATGTCATATCTGACACGGTAAATGTGCAGAAGCTTTGCAAGCAGTGGAGATGCTGTTTCGTAAAGCTTGAATGTCATCCTGTCTTTTGTCTGGAACAGGCTGTCAAACACATCGTTTGTATCGCTTTCGTTATCGTCAAGAGTGGTTCTTGAAATGTTAATATCAAAATATGGAAAATTTTGAAAATGTGCTCCTGCGCCTGCGGTGTAATTTGATTCTGTTCCGTAAAGACCAACGTATCTGTGTTGCTTATATTCAACAGGAAGTTCAGGAAGAATATTATAGCTGAGTCCGAGATTATACTCGTTTTTAGTTCTGCCGAAGCCGCGTGTTAATGTATCTGCAGTTGTAAAATCCGTATCTGCGACAAGTCCGTCAAATGTTATTCCGAGACGCGGACCGATTCTGCTTTGCATGTCAATTGCTCCGGCATGACTCTTGTTTTGGATATCGTATGAATATTCAGGTGTAAATTTGAGAAGCAGATCTGGATTTTCCTTTCGCAATTCAATCGGAAGTGCTGCATTGAAAATTGTATTGGATGTGTCTTTGTCAATTGTTTCAAATCCGGCACGTGCTGAAATCCATGAAAAAGGTGTAATCGTTCCGGTGCCGTAATAATCTTTTCCAAAATGATACTCAGGCTTGAATTCAATCTCGTCATTTCCACCTTCAGGTATTGGCTGTACCTTGTAAGATACTGAAATCATTGAACCGGGATCAACAGGCGCATCAGAATTTATCTTAAGTGTTCTGGTCGTTGCGTAAAAAGTAAAGTACTGCGGGTCAAGTTCTGATCCGTCAACCCATACTGATACAGATCCTGGAACAAGCTGTGTTGTGTCTTTAACTTTCGCAGATGACAGCGCAGTATCGTTTGTTAAAGTGGAGGCTGAATCACGAGAAGTCAGACTTGATGTGTCTGAGGAGACTTTTTTCAGTGAGTAAATTCCATCTGCATTGTATTTAAGCACCCGCCACTCAGATCTTGATGTAATAAAGCCGCCGCCACCACCGAGTTTGGCAATTTTTCTGTCTCTGCCCTTTACATTGCTTTTTGTTTCAACTGTTATCTGGCCCCCTTCGTATGTGACTGGAGTAGAGAGCTTAGACTGCATTATGTCAGTTTCACATGTCCCGCCGCGTAAAGTCTGAAGTATGTCAGATTTAAGGCCTTTGTATTGTATTATTTTTTTTGCCGGAACAAGTGCATTTGAATTATCAAATGTAACATCAAGACTTCTGCCGTCGGGGTCTGTTGTGTGAATATTGAAATCACCTGTAAAGTCAGGTTTTGACCATTTGAGAAGCAGTGTGCTGTCAGTACTGTCGGTTACATAAACAGGATTGTTAAGGGAATCCCTGACAATTTTGCCTCTTGAATCTTTTTGAACTGAAGAATCATAAACAAAACCGTCACTTTTAAGTGATGTCTTGGATTCAATATACCCCTTTACGTTTGTATAATATCCAGGTTTGTATTCTATCATAGGTCCCTGATCAGTCCAGGAAATTTTTGATGTGGAAGAATGTGATTTCTGTTTAGTGACAGTCCAGGTTTTTCTGTCAAAATCGTAAAGATTTATTGATTTATGGTTTAATGAAATAAGATAGGTGGAAAAGACAAGTTTTGAAGGAATTTCCTTTACAGATTCTTCTGGGTAGTCAATATAAGTATATTCAGAATTATTTGTATTATAGTTTATGATTCTGTCTTTGAGAGCGATATAGATGCTTTGATCTTTTTTGCATATTGTAAATATTTCCGATTCATTAAGTATGTCAATGGGTTTTGAAACACCGCTTGATAGACTGTAGACTTTGTTGCCGCAACTGTAGTATACGGTTCCCGATTCAAAGGAGAAATCGCTTACAGGCTGTTTTGCAGTTGTAACTTCCCAGTTCAGTGCATTCTGAGTATATGTGTAAATTGTGTTTCCGCAGACCTGAACAACAGAACTTGCTGTTGATTTAACAGAAGAAGAATCAGGCGATGCAACAGCAGCCCTGTATCTATTCCACTTTTCAGTGGTAATTGTAAATGTATATGTGCTGTTCTGACTGAGACATTCAACTGTAGTTCCATCAGATAATATTGCGATTTTGGCAGATTTATCAGGTTCTGGGAAAGCCTGCCACTCCCGGCTGAGTTTGTCAAAACGATATAGTGTGTCGTCTGTTGAAAGCCACAGGTAATCCATGTCTGAGGCAATCTTGCCGGCCCTGTTTTTATCATCAGAAAAAGTTATGCGTTCAATCGATTGTGTTGACATGTCAAGCTGATAAATGCCGGCATCAGTTGAAATGAATAGAATACCTTCGTGCTCAATAACATTTGATATTTTACCGACTGTGCGTGTCTGATCAAGTACAAGAGGATGTACAGAACGGGAATCCGAAGAAAAAACATATATAATTTCAGGTGAACAGATCCATGTAATATTATTACCGGAAAAAGTCTGCCATGAAAGTGGCGATGCATATACACAAATGCAGTATAATAGAATAAAGACGCATGATACATATCTGAGCATTAACGATTGTCCCTTTTTAATAATATAAACCCTGTATATTCAATCCGCAATACATCTCCCCAGTGTATAACGTAAAGAATTTATCTGTTAAACATTCATTAATATTTCCTGTTTAAACATTGACTACATTTATCATCGATGATTCAACATTTCCAAAACCCAGAGCGGCAGCTTCCTTGAGATATTTTACCTGCTTGCCTTCGAATGTTTTACCATACCATGGAGCAAGTGTTACTGTATAACTGTCAACAGCTACAGGATCAAGACCTGCAACAAAGGTATTAAGATCTACAACCTTGCCGGGTCCTGCAGGACCGTTATCAATCAGAGCCCGTGATGCATCTACAATACAAAGATGCGGCTTTATATAGTAAAGCTGTTCTGCTATTGCAGTGTGCATTTCGTAATCACGATGAAAGATTCCGCGATCTTTTATAAGGCCCATCAACCCCTTGATATTAAGAGAAACACCACTTGCGCTATGCGACTTTGCTGTTGGCAGAGATAATATAAAATCGACCTGATAAACCTCCCGCACAACATCAACTGTTGTCAGCTGTTTTGCTTTAGGTTCAGTTTTTGTAATGTACATTGAATCCTGTTTAGGTGTGTAGATTACTGCACCTTTCAGTTCTTTTATCGCATTCGCAATCCCAGTTTTTTCTTTACAGTGTGCCGGATCGTGCAGTGTATTGTCGCAGATTATAACGCGTGCCGCACCAGCATCAAGACAAAGTTTTGCAGCAGTGTAAACCGCATCCGGTGATGTACCGGTGCCCCATTCAGGAGGGTTTGCAAAGCTCATATTCGGCTTTATCATGACACGGCTGCCTTTTTTGACAAATCGTGAGATACCGCCGAGTTTCTCGAATAATTTCGGAATAACATCAGCAGCCTTACCTTTACCGATAAATACTTCACTTTTTGAAGCAGTTGCCGTTTGTGCGATTGCTGATGGTCCTATCGCAGCTGCAACACCGGCAGCCAAAGCTCCTTCAATAAACGTTCTTCTTGATATATCCATAAAATACTGCCTCTCGATTTATAGTAATTTCTATAAAATATCAGTAATCCTGTATTATTCAAATCCTACAGGTAAACCGCCATTGTTATCATTTGTATTATCAGCCTGTGTCTGAGAATTACTTTCAAGGCCGGTTTTCTTTCTATTTTCATCCATTTTTGATTTTTGTAAATCTGTCATATATGTACCGGCTGCTTTGCGATTTTCACCAAAACGTAAAACAGTTATTGCAGCATTATCATTGACAGGACAGTGGTGTTCACACATACCGCATCCCATGCACAGGTCTTCTTTTACTACAGGTACTTTAAATTTACCACCTGTAGTTTCAAGCTCAAGTGAGTCTATTGCGTTGAATGGACAGACTTCATCACAGACGACACAATCTTTATTCTGTTCCCATGCAACACATTTATTTTTGTCAACAACTGCAGTACCAATCTTGACATAAGGTTTTTCCGGAGGATTTAGTTTACGTATAGCACCTGTAGGACATACGTTGCCGCAGAGTGTACACTGCCCCTCACAGCCGCCGATTTTTGGAATGATTCTTGGCGTGTAAAGTTTACTGAACCCTTCTGTAAACATGCACGGCTGCAATGCATTTGTCGGACAGGCTTTCATACATGATCCGCAGGCGATACATTGAGATACAAATTGTTCCTCAGGTATTGCTCCCGGCGGACGGATCAGTTTCCCATGATCATCACGTTTTTTTGATGCTGTTGCTTTATAAACCGGCAGTACAAGTAAACCACCTGCTATACTTCCAAGAATATGACGTCGTTTGATGTCTGGTGTAATAGATTGACTGGAATCATTTTTTGAGAAGGAAAAACTGGTGCACGTATCTTTAAGTTCTGTGCATATTCCACATACTATGCATTCAGATGTTGATGTTCTGTGCGTATCTTTCTGAGGAATTGCACGGGTAGGGCAGGCGCGCGCACATTTTGTGCATGAGTTACATTTGTCAACAACTACTTTACGTTTAAAAATCGGAAAATTGCCTGCAAGTCCGAAAAACGCCCCTGATGGACAAATATACTGACACCAGAACCTGCGATCCCAGAATGTACCGGCAAATATCACAATAAAAAGTAATAGTGAAAGCGCTGTACCTGTGAAAAGAGTTACCTTGACTGGAAATGATTGATACAGATAACTGCCAGCTTTTGGCATCACCGATGCAATGGTATGCTGGGAATCGTTGACAAGTACTTTCAGGAGAGGATCAATTATAAAAGTAAAATATCTTGTTGCAAGTGATATGGGATCAAAAAACAGCGGGCATAATACACCAAAAAAAGCAAGAATAATTAAAATGAAGAGAAGAACATATTTGATACGATGAAAATGGTGCGGAGGACGGCGTTCAGATTGACGAATTTTTGAACAAAGAGTATCAATAATGTCAATCATTGAACCAAGCGGGCAGACAGCTCCACAGAAAAAACGTCCGAAAATCATTGTAAGGAGAAGTATCGCGCCGGAAAAAATGACCATATCAGTAATAAATGAATGTGACGCTATTGAAACCAGAATCGTAGAAAGCGGATTGAGTTTTAAAAAAATATCGCTGTCAATTTTGTATGCTTCAGGGTATGAGTTAAGGGAAAAAATGAAAAATGCAAAGGCTGTAAAAAAAACTATCTGTGATATTATTCGTACTTTACGCATAGACGGTCAGTGTTTCTTATTTACTTTTGATGAGTTGCACATTGTTTTTAAGATTAAAAAAATCAGATTTTAATTATTCCCCTATACAATTAAATGATATTTAATCTATCAGGAAAATACAAAAATCTATCAATTCATTAATATATAACATTTTGATGAAAAATGAGTTTAAATTACTATTACTTGCAGATTTTATAATATTCTTTTTAAAAAAGTGTACACATTTTTACACATTTTGTAGACAGAGATATTAATTATTGCATTATTATGCTTAATATATAGGATCTTGTTTATCAGTTTGCTTAAAATTAATCAATTAAATTAAAAAGTCATTTAAAAATAATAGTGAAGTGTCATGGCTGCTCAATAAATTTACAATACTGATAATTTTTTTCAGTGTATTTATTTTTCTGTCATCTGAAAAAATATAATAACGAGAATCAAATAAACTCAAACCAGTCAGGCGGGGTGAATAATTTCTTTGACAGATCATAGGTCCAGTGAGTTATCTGCGTATTTTTTTCTTTTAATTCAAAACCTGCTGTTTTGTAGAAGTTTTCAGTCTGTACATTTTTTAATGTCGGTATATAAATGCCAGTAGCAGTTTTTAATCCATTTTCTTTCATAAAATTGAGTATATACCAGAGAAATGCGTTTTCTGCGTTTTTACCTAATGCTCTGCAGCTTATAAGGAAAGAATCAATTGTCGAGTTGAAAATAAGTGCTGCGCCTATTAAACCATAATCACCGAATGAATCGTTCATTCTCATATAGAATAAAGTGCAATCTGGTTCTGAAATTATTTTTTCAACCTCAGCCTGTGAATATCGTTTGGTTGTCAGATTAAACTGATTGGTTTTATTGAAAAGCTGGGTAATTCTTGGAATTGAGAGCGTATCTGCTTTACGGATCAATAATTTTAGTTCAGACTTGCGCAAAAAATCTACAATGCATTTCTCTATATTTGCAGAGTTTTTACGTAGTTTTTCCATTGAAAAAAAAGTGCGCTTGTGTAAATCATCAACTGTCAGTTGAACAGGCCATAAACGGCTGCAGTTTCTAAGAACTTTAACGTAGCCCGCAGGATCTTCCGGCAGGTCAAGTGTTTCAATTTCCGGAAGTGTTGCTTTCATCAGTGCACGTTCTGATGGTGTATCGTCAATAAAAAGTATTGAATTAAGATCGATGCTCAGTTCTTTTGCAATACTGATTATATTGCCGGGTTTATCATTCCAGTTTATTCGAAATGCTGATATCATTGATGGTCTGATAAGCATGTGCGGATGATTTTCGATTACTTCAAGAGCATCGCATGTATTGTTTTTACTGCATACAGCAAGAAATACACCCTGTCTGTAAAATTTAAGCAGCTCTCGCTGGAAATCAAAAAACGCCCTTCCGCTTCCATCTTTTGAAAGAATTATTGACTCAATGCTGTTTTCGCCGATGACTCCGCCCCATAGTGTATTGTCAAGATCGAGTACAATACATTTAATGGGATAGTGCTGAAATTGAGTTATCATTTTTCTGCAATGTTCAGCAATACTTTTGAATAGAAATACATCAGAGTCGATAATTGAGTGAGGCGAATTATCATAATCAATTTTGGTACGTGATAAAAATGATATTTCATTCATGTCAATAGGATAACAATCTGTCACTGAACGGCAAAGGGTATTAAATGCCTGATTTATATGTATAAAAAGATCCTGTGGCGAATTGTCAAGCAGACGTGTAATAAATCCGGTGCTGAAAGTGTGTGGTGATAGTGGAGAAAAGATAAAAATATTTGCAGTGCAACGTATACGAAATAAGAATAAAAGATTTTTTATCTGTTTACATTTATCTGTAAATTGTGTAAGTGCATTGTCAAAATTATCATTCCAGGTGTAATCATATACGAGTGGTGCTAGTAACTGCCAGTCAACTGCGACAATGCAATAGTCAAGTTTACAGAAATCTTCCGGAGGATTGCGGATTTCATCTTTCCAGTAATTATTATCACCTACAATTATTTCATCATCATGGCAAAGTTCATCAAGTGCTTCAGCCAGAATATTTATGTTACAGTTGCCGCATATTCCGATTTTCATTAATATAAACCAATCATTAAATATAGTGTAAATAAAAACGATATTTCATATATCAGGCTGTCTTGCCTGAATTAATTATATGATCAAAATCGATTGTCTGACATTATAATTTCAGATTGTAACATTATATATGAACTGATGCAAATACAACAGATGCTGTTTTTGTTGTTGACAGAAGACAGTGCGGGACTTTCTGGTAAATCGCAGATGTTTACGTATTGTAATGTTATAAGAAAAAATAGATTGAATCGGATTGATAAAAAAAAATCCCGCAGTCAGTTATATGCGGGATTTTTTAATTCAATAATACTGCAGAAGTACTTAGTACTTACTTTTTTGCCGGAACATTTGCAGTAGAATCTTTTTCAATACTTAGCAGTTCAACCTCAAATATAAGTGTTGAATTCGGACCGATATCCGGGCCTGCCTGGCGTTCTCCGTAACCTAAATTTGATGGAATAAAAAACTTGTAGCTGCTTCCAGGTGTCATAAGTTGAAGACCTTCTGTCCATCCTGGAATAACCTGATTAAGAACAAATGTTGCCGGTTCTTTACGATCGTATGAACTGTCAAAAACCTTGCCATCTAATAGTGTCCCTTTATAATGTACTTTAACTTTATCAGTTACTTTTGGTTTTTCGCCGCTTCCTTCACGTACAACGATATATTGAAGTCCGCTGGCTGTAATTTTTACTCCTGGTTTTGATTTATTCGCAGCAAGAAAGTCTTCACCGGTTTTCTTATTTTTATCACCTTTCAGTTTCATATCATCCTGTTGTTTTTTCTGCATTGAAGCACTGAAAGTCTGCTGTATTTCTCTTTGTCTTTCAGGAGATATTTGTGCAGGCTTGTCTTGAAGCATATCTTCTACGGCTCTCATAAATACCTTAAGGTCAATATCACTTTTAAAGCTTTTCAGAGATTTACCAACATCCTGACCTATCATATAATTGACACTGTCGTCAGGTGTTTTAAGGACAACTGGCTTTGAATTTGACGGTTCAGCAGCATTACAGGCTATAAAGTTGAGACACACAATACTGCCAGTTGCCATTTTTAGCAATGATTTCATGAAAATTCCTTTCATATTTGTACTCCTGTTTGAGTTTAAACAAACCAGAAGCAGAAAAAAAATTTAAATATAGTGTACGTAAAATACATTAATGCATGAGTCGATAGGGTAAAGGAATATTTTACAAATTTGACAGGTATTTTATTGAAATATGATGAATAATTCAATGCGAGCAGATAATTATTTTAAGCATTGAGTCTACTGGTAAATTTACAATATTTAATATTTGAAAAAATAATGGTTACGGAATGATTACTAATATTGGTAATTATCGATATAATAACAATTTATAACGATTAATAAGCTAGTTAAGTCCACTTTTCAGACTCAAAAAAACATCAATATCTTTTGTCCATTCTTCTCTGTATTGTTCAAGAAAATTATCATGTCCTGCAAGTGGATATACTTTTAATTGCTTGACACATTTTAAATTTGCATAAATTTTATTAATTTCATCTCTGCTTACTCTTCCATCTTTCCCCCCATAAATAATCATAGTAGGGCAGTGTACATTTTTTGCATATTCTGTTGGTTGAATGGAATACCCCCAGAAACCGTTTATGATCCCGCCCCAGAAGGTAAGTATCGCTGCAAAGGGAAATGAAGGTAATTTCAAAATTTCAAAACGCGCACAAATTGTCTTATACAAAGAGCCATATGGACATTCTATAATGATCATTGCCGGTGAAATGTCGTAATCGCGGATTGCTTTAAGAATGGCAACGGCTCCCATTGATGTACCAAATAGAATTATGTTTTTCTCTCCTTGATTTTTTAAATAATCAAAGCATTCTTTGACTTGTACAGCCTCTTTACATCCAATAGTATTCTGATTTCCTTCAGAACCGCCTGATCCCATAAAGTCAACCAGAAATGTATTATAACCAAAACTCTGAAATATGTCGGATCGTGCTACTCCAGATGACTTATTATTCATATATCCGTGAAAAATAACAACAGTGCCTTTGGGGTTTCTGTTTTTAATGCTCCAGCATTCAATTTTTTTTGATGTATTTATATTAGTTGTTTCAAATGGCTGTAATGGTGTAATCGTATTCACAGGACGTGGATTATCAATACCGGTAAAAGCAGTCTTTATTTTGTCAATCGTAGTGATCTTGTCAAGCATGTATGATCTAATGCTGGATGTCTGCGAAAAGTGTGTGAACTTGTATGCATGAATTAATAGTATCAGGTTTAGAAGAATAAAAAGAAGAACAATGAAATAAAATATTTTTTTCAATCTTGTCCCTTCTGATTAAATGTTGCAAATGAAATTAAAATACAATTTGAGTTGAGAATTAGTTAGAAATATTACACTATATATATCTGGTTTGTCCATTCTGATTAAAACTCAATGAATTGATTGTTGTATAACAGAGTATGTCATAGGTTATTTGATGCTGATATGTTTTTTAAAGGGAGAGGGTATTAGTACAAATATTCAAAAAAATAGTGCATTTTATAAATCAAATTTAAAATGAACAACTTAATGAAAACGTTCTATCTTAAAACACTCACAATCGTATCATTTTAAAATGCAACACATTGTATGAGTTAGTTTAATGAAAGATTTCACTTTTTCAGCAATTTTCAACATAGTATTGTTTGGTACGAAATTTGCTGAATATTATATAACAGTTAAAATATTTGACTTGTTAATATGTTTAATTGATATAATAACTGGACTCTTTTATTTTTATTAATATCCGGCTAAGGTATTTTTGACTGCTGATACTTTACATAAAATTTTTTGACAGATTTTAATAACACAGAGAAAATATTGAATTCAAAGAGCAAAAGCTCATATTTATAACATAATAACTATGGAGGTTTTTATATGAACGTTAAACCAATGGAAGATCGTATTATTGTCAAGCCCCTTGAGGCTGAGCAGAAAACTTCCGGAGGAATTATTATTCCTGATGCTGCAAAAGAAAAACCACAGAAGGGCGAAGTTGTTGCTGTGGGACCCGGTAAATTTTCCGATAAGGGTGTAAGAATCGAGATGAGTCTTGCAAAAGGCGATACTGTTCTTTACGGGAAATATTCCGGAACAGAAGTCAAAATTGACGGAGAAGATTATCTGATCATGCGCGAGAACGATGTTCTTGCAAAATTGTAGTTGTAAATAACGCGATTCGTACGATGCCAGTCTATAAAAATCAGAATGTAATTGGCAGAAGAGTTGAATGCGTTTCTTTAAAAATGATAATTTCATGTTTTGATTAATAAATTCGAAAGGAATTTGAATATGTCGGCAAAAATGTTAGCTTTTGATATTGCTGCAAGGGATAAACTTCTAATAGGTGTAGACACACTTGCGAATGCTGTCAAGGCAACACTTGGTCCAAGAGGACGCAATGTTGTTATTGATAAGAGCTATGGTTCTCCAACTGTAACAAAAGATGGTGTTACTGTTGCAAAAGAGATAGAACTTGATGACAAATTTGAAAACATGGGTGCGCAGATGGTAAAGCAGGTTGCATCAAAGACATCTGATGTCGCTGGTGATGGAACAACAACTGCAACAGTTCTTGCTCAGGTTATAGCCCGCCTTGGAATGAAAAACGTTACATCCGGCGCTAATCCTATGTCAATCAAGCGCGGTATTGACAAGTCAGTTAAGGCTATTGTCGAGCAGCTTAAGAAAGATTCACGTCCAGTTGCAGGAAAAAAAGAAATTGCACAAGTCGGAACAATTTCTGCAAACAGTGATTCAGAAATCGGTGATCTTATTGCTGAAGCAATGGATAAAGTAGGTAAAGACGGTGTAATCACCATTGAAGAGAATAAGGGTATTGAAACTACAATGGATGTAGTGGAGGGAATGCAGTTTGACCGTGGTTATCTCTCCCCGTATTTTATTACTGATGCAGACGCACAGGAATGCATTCTTGACGAGCCTATGATTCTTATTTATGATAAAAAGATCAGCACAATGAAAGATCTGCTCCCGCTTCTTGAAAAAGTTGTACAAATGGGAAAAAGTCTTCTGATCATTGCTGAGGACATTGACGGTGAGGCATTGGCGACACTCGTTGTCAACAGACTCCGCGGCACATTGAAAATAGCAGCAGTCAAGGCACCGGGCTTTGGTGACAGACGTAAAGCAATGCTTGAGGATATCGCAATTCTTACCGGCGGTACTGTTATTTCTGAAGAGGTTGGTTTCAAACTTGAGAATACAACTGTTGACATGCTTGGAAAAGCAAAACGTGTTGTTATTGAGAAAGAGAATACAACTGTTGTTGAAGGTGCCGGAAAAGCTGATGAAATTAAAGGCCGTGTAAGCCAGATTAAAAAGCAGGTTGAAGAAACAACATCTGATTATGATCGTGAAAAACTTCAGGAACGCCTTGCAAAACTCGCTGGCGGTGTTGCTGTTCTGAAAGTCGGTGCTGCAACTGAGACTGCAATGAAAGAGAAGAAAGATCGTGTAGACGATGCTCTTCATGCAACAAGAGCTGCTGTTGAAGAGGGTATTGTGCCTGGAGGCGGTGTTGCGCTTATCCGTGCTGCTGTTGCACTTGACAATATCAAATGTGATGACCCTGATGAGAAAATCGGTGTTGACATTATCAGAAGAGCAGTTGAAGAACCGCTTCGTGCAATTGTCGAAAACTCAGGTCTTGAGCCATCTGTAGTATGCAACGAAGTTATGAAAAACAAGGGCGCATACGGATTCAATGCCCAGACTCTCGTTTATGAAGATCTCATGAAATCCGGTGTTATTGATCCTGCAAAAGTTACAAGAACCGCTCTTGAGAACGCTGCAAGTATTGCCGGTCTCATTCTGACTACAGAATGTATCATATCTGAAAAACCTAAGAAAGAATCTTCCGCTCCAATGCCGGCAGGCGGCGGAATGGATTACTAATGTTTACTGCATGAGAATTTATCACTCTCATGCGTTATGACATTAAAAATGTGATTCTTATCTATATAAAAATAACCGGGGCATTTGCCCTGGTTATTTTTATTATTAGAAATCATTAAGTAATAAATAAGGATGAAATAACTGATAAAGTTCAGATAAAGTAGAATTTTGTAAATCAGTAGGCTATCAGTTCATTATGTTTCTGCTTATCTGCATGCTCACTATTTTCATTTGCGATTATTTCAAATAACCCGGCAGTACCATCAATGCGCACTGTAATTCCATCGGAGAGTTTTCCGATAATTTCCGGGAGGCCTGAAATAACAGGAATTCCAAATTCACGGGCTATGATTGCACAATGCGAATATAGAAAAGTGTTTGGAATTATCAAGCCTGACAATAAGGGAATGTAGTTGGCGATAGATTGGTCGTCATTTTTTGCAACAGCTATTTTGCCGCTTAAAGCAGAAATATCTGCTGCATCATTGAAATTAATAATTTTTCCTTCTGAAACACCGCTCGAAATACCTGTACATTGGAATTTTCCAGTTGATGCAATAGCAGATGTTTTCTGCTGATTATTCTCAGTTCGATTAAGCCAATATATCGGACCACCTGTAATAATTTTATTTGGCGGATCCATCATCTTGAAATTGTCATATTGTTCCTGTTTTGTTTTGATACGATTTCGTAAATCTTTCACAGACAGTGATCCGTCAATCACTTTCTGCAGCATTTCCAGCTCGAGATAAAAAACATCATCTGGATTGTCAATCTTCTGTTCACGGGCTAAATTTTCACCTATGCCTTTAAACATTGTATTGACAATTCCATAAATTCGCGACTTGAAACAATTTGCGACATCACGGTTTTTTAAAGATTTGCGGGTGATAAAAAGAACTTTATTATAAATAAACAGCTTAATGCCTTTTAATTGAGAACTTATAATTTTTTCAGCATTATCAGTCTTTTTATCTGTGGATAATTGAATATCCTCTTTGTTGCCGGAAAACAAAGCTGATACATTTTTCTGAAAATGATTTATTGCCGGTTCAGATTCAGAAACTGAATTGTTATTTATAAAGTGTGATTTACTATTTTGAATTTTATTAATTCTTATAATATCAGTTATTCGGGAGACTTCCTTTACTGATTCACTTGAAAGCTTATTATTTACTAATAAAAGATCTTTTTCCAGAGATGATGCAATACCAGGAAACCATCTATAAGTCAGGTGCCTGAAAATCTTAAAATAGATAATTGACAAGCAATCATTAATTGATGGAGCTGTCCAGTTTGAGAAAATATTCTTTTCGAGTAATAAATAATGTTTGTATATCTCATTACTGCTCATTTTTAAGAAATCATATTTAGTATATTCCATCAAGGTTTTTTCAAAATATTTTCTGAATTTAGCATAATAAGTCTTTAAGCGAAAATGATACCATGCACAAGTGATAAATGATTGAAACTGTCTTGAAATATTGATTCTATTTTTTTCGCTCCTGTGCTCATCTGGTATGTGCAGTGTTTCAAATCCATTGTGTTCATTGAGAATGTTTAAATTATTACTTTGATTTATACTTGGAAGTAAAAGTGATGTGAGTCTGTAAATATTGAGAACATTAAAATAAATTCTCCCGAATATTGAATTGAGAATTTGTTCGATATAAGGATCTATTGACTTTGTTTCTTTTTCTGAAATACCCATTGATTTACAAAGAAGTAAGTATGATTTGTAATAAAATTGACGTTTGAAGCTGAATGTAAGCGGATAGGTAATGTTATCGAATTTATCAGAGGCTGACAACGCATTTTTATTTGAGTGCTTTACTTGAACGAATTGAGCCTTTAGCAGTGATGTCTGAATTATTTGAAAACCATCATCTTCATTCCAGACCCATTCAATTATTTGTGGTTTATTAAATCTATTTTCAATTTTTTTACTGAGTTGTGCCAGTTCGACTATTTGTTGAAAAGATAAACATGAGGTTGATTGCAACAGAACGGGTACAGTCGTTTTTTCAAAACCCGGTTGTTTTGATTGTGGAAGGAATTGATTTTTTTTGTTAATAATAGAAAGTAAAGTAATACGGTTTGATAATTTATTTACTTTGCAGATGTCATAATCAATTTTTCCTGAAATAATACCGTTAGAAAGTCCATAAGTTGCGTTAATAGTAATTATATCGTTATTTTTAGAATGTAAATCTGAAGTTGAGAGCATTCCGCTTCTTGACGGAAGAAACATTTTTTGAAATATTACGGCCATTTCAATTGATGTATTACGAATGGCCTGCTTGTGGGCAAGACGATATCTGATTGCTGATGGGCAAAAAGCTGAAATCCAGCACTCTTTCAAATATAAGACAGCATCATCGAAGTTTGATACTGAAAGAAAAGATGAATGATGTCCGGCAAAAGATAATGCTGATTGATCGCATGTAATAATTGATGAACGTATTGCAATTGATTGGGAATTAAGCGATTCATATGCGATACGAATTGCCTGCTTTAGATCTGCAGGAAGTGAAGCGGCAAGTATCTCTTTACGAATAGCTAAATATGCATTGTTGATATTCTTCGTGGTAAATGCATTTGTTGATAAATAATTAAGCTCTTTATCAATAATGTGTCTTATTTCGGAATATTCCTGAAACTGGTTGAATGCACTTTTACCGATAATAAAAAATTCCGGAACCGGTATTTGTGCATTGGATAGACAATAGAGGCTGTATCCTTTTTCTCCAGATTCAATACGGGCAATTGAATCATCATTTTCAACTGTTATAATCATAATAATCACTCCAGAAACATTGTTCTTTTTCACGTACCTGTGCGAAAGAATGAATCTGATTTGCGGTATGTGATGAATATAATGGGTTTTTAGTATCAGAAATAATCAGTTTTATAATAGATGCTATTTCAGAATGTTGTATATCAAGTGGGTTGGATTGGATACATTCCAGATAGTGAATATTAACCTGCGATATGATTTTTCTTATCATGGAAATGCTTTGGGTGATATTTGCATCAGTTTCATTCTTTGAAATAATACAATGAACTGGAATTGATAATTCACGAAGCGTTCTCAATATTGAAGCATATGAAATAACCTGAGGTTCAATTCGTTCGCAAAAGCTGCTGAAAGACAAGAGAAAATTTGACCAATGTGGTGTTTTCAGTGATGAAGGGATACTTTTATTCAATTTTAGAGTCAGTGATAAAAATCGGTAAATTATACGCGAAAAACCACGCTTTGAAAGTATTAATTTGTTCAAAAAAGTAGGTTTTAAAGTTTTGAGTAAATAAGGTGAAATCAGAATGACTCCATTTATTGTTTCTGAGTGCTTGACAAAATATTCAAGAGTTTCTCTGCATCCCCAGGAATGTCCTAATAAAAGCGAATTGTCATTTGCAGCAGCGGTATAATCAGCACAATTATAATCGGGATAATCTTTTCTGACAAGACTCGTTAATTTTAAATCAGGGAGTTTTGATGCTATTTTTTCAAAGTCACTTGATTTTCCGGGAGAACTATGAAAGCAAATTATATTAATTTTTTTTTTCAATGTGATTGAATTATGATTTCTTGTATTCGATATAGATGAAGTTTTTGATAATTTTTTGAAGGATCCACAAATTTGCGTAGGCATATCTGTTCCGTCTGTTGAAGAATATTCATCTGTTTCGTTTTCAATGATATTTGTTTTTGATAGAAACATTATGAAATCCTGATAAATATTGAATTTAGATCGATTAAAATTAATACTGATGTTTTATAACGCATAAAGTGTGCCAAATAAAAAATGTTGGTAGCGAAATAATGCAATGATTTATATCAGATGTTGAAATAAATTTATAAATGACGTGATATCAATTAGATACTACTACGAATCTAATTTCTGGAATATATATATTAATTGACAAAAGAATTCTTTGTAATGGTTGAAGTTAACAATGCACGATATGTTTTTGCGACTAAATTTAATATTGGTTGCAAAAATGCAACTCAAATTGACAATAAAATTAGTTGATAAGAAAATAGTTGTGATACAAAAATGTATTACATGTATAACAAATTGAATATAAAGGAAATAAATACAAAATAATTATAATAAAAATGACAAAAGAAAAACAAAATTCAAAATATTATAAATAACTATCGATAGTTATTGCTACAGTTATACTATTTATTGTAATTTATTTGTTGTTACATTTTTGTGATACAAAAATGTGTTATTGTAGAGCTGTTTTTAGAAATAATTGAAATAATCTGTCGTTTTATTTTTCAGAAAGGTATTTATGAACGGTCGTTTTGAAGTTACCCAGATGATTGAATCTGTAGATGTTTCTAAGAGTAATCTTCCGACACAAGTCTCCAGTTACTATGGAATGAATACTTTCAGCGAATCCACCATGCAGAAGATGGTTTCGGAAAAGACATTTAAGGCATTTAAAAAGTGGCAGGATGAGGGTGTTGTAATTACTCCGTCACAGGCTGATGAAATTGCTCATTCCATGAAAGAGTGGGCTATTTCAAAAGGGGCGACATCTTATACACACTGGTTTCAGCCGATGACAGATCAGACTGCAGAAAAGCATGATTCATTTATCAATATAAATACAAATGGATGCGTAATTGAAAAATTTACTGGAAGTAAATTGATACAGGGCGAACCCGACGCATCATCATTTCCATCAGGTGGTATTCGAGCAACATTTGAAGCAAGGGGGTATACTGCGTGGGACCCGTCTTCGCCAGCCTTTATTACTGAGGTTGAATTAGGAAGAACATTGACAATCCCGACAATATTTATTTCATATACCGGCGAAGCACTTGACAAAAAACTTCCATTACTTCGTTCAGATGTAGCGATTAATAAGGCTGCAATGGATTTACTTAAACTTTTCGGTCATGCAGATGTAAAGCAAGTCTACTCAACCTGCGGTCCTGAGCAGGAGTATTTTCTTGTAGATGAAGCATATTATCGCATGCGGTCAGATCTTCTTCTTACAGGGCGCACACTCCTTGGGGCTTCATCACCAAAAGGACAGCAGCTTGAAGATCAGTACTTCGGTTCCATAAAGGAGCGGGTTCTGAATTATATGCATGATGTTTCCATTGAAGCATATAAACTTGCGATTCCTGTTACAACGCGCCATAATGAAGTAGCACCTCATCAGTATGAATTTGCTCCGATTTTTGAGCGCTCCAATATTGCAGCAGATCACAATCAGCTTCTTATGGACATAATGAAAAAAGTTGCACAGCGTCATGGGCTTGTCTGTCTGCTTCATGAAAAACCATTTGAAGGTGTAAACGGCAGCGGAAAGCACCTGAACTGGTCTTTATCAGATGATAAAGGCAATAATCTTTTGAATCCTGGTGAAACACCTGAGGATAATCTGATATTTCTTGCAGTTTTAAGCGCTGTCATTCATGCAGTATACACACATTCAGATCTTCTCAGAGCTGCTGTAGCATCTGCAGGTAATGAATATAGACTTGGAGCAAACGAAGCACCACCGGCAATTATGAGTATATTCCTTGGTGAGCAGTTGACAAAAGTTGTCAATATGATAGAGAGCGGTAAAATGGAAAAAGCGAAGAAACAGGATCTGATAGATCTTGGTGTCAAGCTTCTTCCGAAATTTCTGAAAGATACAACCGATAGAAACCGGACATCACCGTTTGCGTTTACTGGTAATAAATTTGAATTTCGTGCTGTTGGCAGTTCAATGAATGTTTCTACAGGAACAACAATAATAAATACAATTGTTGCAGACTCATTGACAATTATTATTGAGAGAGTTAAAGCTGAAACTGCTAAAAATGATAATTTTAATTCAGCTGTAATCAAAGTGCTCAGCGGCATGATAAAGGAATCTAAAGCGATTCTTTTTGAAGGCAATAATTATTCTGATGAGTGGGTTAAAGAGGCTGCCAAGAGAGGTCTTCCCAATGTCGCATCATCTCCGGAGGCTTTGAAAGCACTTATTAAACCAAAAACAATCGATCTTTTTGAACGTCATGGGGTTTTCTCAAAAGTAGAGCTTGCGGCCCGCTATACCATATTCCTCGAAATATATGAAAAGGTGATTGACATAGAGGCTAAGTCTCTATGTGAAATCGTTAATACACAGGTTCTGCCTTCTGCATATGAATATCAGACTGAACTTGCACATAATCTTGAAATATTCAAAGATCTTGTTGAAAGTAGGACCGTTTCTGTTGTTGATGGTGCATTTGAAGACAGAAGAGAACTTTTTGAGACACTTTCTGCAGATATCTATTATATCAGGAAAAATCTGAAAGTACTCAGTGATACTCTAATTAAAGCCCGCAACATGGATCTTGAAGCCAAGACCGCTTTGTACTTTTCTGAAATAAAAAGCTGCATGTTACATGTAAGAAAACATGTTGATGCAATTGAAAGTACATTACCTGATTCTTTATGGCAGCTTCCGAAGTATAGGGAGATGCTCTTTATCAAGTAATTTATAAATATACAACTGATTATTATCTGTATATTTAATTGTCAATTAAAAACAGGCAGATACATTTTAATGTATCTGCCTGTCGGTTATATATAAAAAGAAACGGAAATTTTGTTTTATGCTGCATATTCAGGAACCAGACTGCGAAATGGTTTTTTGAATGCGATTTTGTATGTCAATGCTTAACGGATTCGAAAAGTTTGAAATATACAATTCAAGAGCTTTAAGATCCTGAGGACCCGCGGTTCTATCCCTGCAATTGCGAAAAACGTGGAATTTCTCACCTCCATCTGCAAGAAATGATGTAGTTGCAACTGTGTAGTATGCCTCTCTGTCAATAGGCCTGCCATCTTTATATACTTCAATAACACGACTTGAGTCTTTTCCACGGGAATCCCAGGTGTAACTGAAGCCGCTGATCTGAAGAATGCATGGGCGTCTGCGGTGATTTATCCACTGAAGGTTCAGTATGTCAACTACCTGCCGCCCTGTAAGCGTCAACTTAACAAGAGAGTTATTATTAGGCTGCATGTAATATAGTTTACTCCAGGTAATGGCACCGGAGTGAAGGTTTGTCCTTATGCCGCTTAAATTGACTATTGCTAAATCACAATTCAATATTTCCCGGTGCGCATCTGCAACAAGATTCCCCAGTGCCGATTCACCGGCAGTGTTCTGAATTCTGGATATATTACAGTCTGCAGTTCCTATTATTTTATTAATTGTAAATGAGGCGTGGTCTGATACTTTTTTTGTAAAGGCAACAATCTGCGGATCTAATTTTACAGCAGGGCCCTTGTCTGCATAAGTCATGACGATTTGTGCGCTTTTTTTAATTATTTCGCCGCTTTCTTTATCTAAAACAAGATCGATATCTGTATAACTCATGCCTTTTGAATGGCTTTGTGTCACTAAAAATGAATTTCCTTTTTTTGCAATATAATGTAAATTGACTGGTGAATGTGTGTGTGCCGATATAACTACATCAATTTCACTGTCTAATTTTTCGAGTATTGATATTATCGGACCTGACAGTGAATTTTTACTATATGAAGTATCACTTTTTATACTATCCTGTTTTCCACCATTATGAATTATTGCGATAATTGCACTTATACCTTTACTTTTAATTTCAGGAATAAATTCATTTATAGCATCTGCCTCATCTAAAAAGTAAAGCCGATCAATATCTGAATTCTTAACAATTGATTGCGTTTCACTGTAGACTGCGCCAATGAATGCGATTTTCACTCCATTGACATTTTTTATTATATACGGGGGGAATATAAGATTTCCATCTGATTTATAACGTATATTCGATGCAATAAGAGGGAATGCAGCGCCTTTCCAATGTTTTTCAAGATATGGCCCGTCTTTATGTGTTCCACCATTCATCAGTCGCAGCAATTCTATATATCCTGCATCGAATTCGTGATTGCCAGGTATACTGATAAGATTACAATTTTCATTGTATTTTTCTTCTCCGCATCCACATTCTGAATTTCCCAATCGATTGAAAAATTGTATTGTTGGTTCATCTTTGAGTATTGCTGATGCTGCTGTAGACGCACCGATAAGATCTCCGGCATTAATAATGAATGTATTCTCACCTTTTAAAGCTGCATGTTTGATATAAGAATCAACAACCGGAGCACTTCCTGTTAAACCCACAGGGGTACGGTTTCCAAAGGTAAGCTGACCATGAAAATCGTTTATTGCAAGCAGTTTAACATGAATTGATGAATCGGTTTTTGAATTGAATTGCGGCCAGATAATATGATGATCTGTTGAACAGGAGTATAGAAAAATAAGCATTGAGAAAAATAGATATGCTAATGCTTTTTTCACATTTACTCCAATGTTATTATATATCAATTATCGATATATAACGTTTTATGTGTTAGTAAACTGCATGTTTAATAAAAATGTAAATTGATCTCAAATTTTAAACAGAATTATCATGGATCAATTTTAATTATGAAACCATGCAATCTCGAAAATCTATATTTTTTGTAATTTTATTTTGGGCCAGTCTTAATATTAATCTTGTTTTTTAATAGCTTCAATTGTATTAAAAAGCTCAGTAGGCGGGGCCAATACTAATGTATCATTTGAATGCAGATGAAGTTTTGAATGCTGTATAATTGATGATGCAATGCGAAATGTGTAGTGATTTACACGCTGAATTTCTTCCAGAAGATCTTTATGAATTGATGTTGTCTGAAGAGATTCTCTTCTGCCATGATAGAGTCTTCCCATGTGATGTTCAAAAAGAATGTTGTACTGATCTTTCAATGATGCTTTTCTTTTTAAAATAGATACTGCAATACTTGCATCATTAAGTGCAAATGCAGCCATTATTTCTTCAAAATTCAGGATTGTAGTTGCATAGAAATCAGTAATTTCCTTTTTGCCTTCACCGGAAAGCGGTGTGCGTTCACATTCAATTTTCTCAAATAGTGAAAGCAGATTTTTTGAAACAGTATCACCGATATGTTCTATATCAGCAGTTATCATAATAAGTTCATATGACTGTGATGCCTGTTCGGAATCAAATTCCTGTCTTGACACGTTGGTAATATAGGCTACTATACTCTGATACAGAAAATCAACCTCATCATCAATCTCATTAATGACAGCACTTTTACCGTAGTCAAATTTGTCAATTAATTCTGAACTTTTTTCAAGCATCATATTTACACATTCACCCATTCGGGATATTTCTTTTACAGATTGAGATAGGGCAAGAACCGGCAGATTGACAAATTTATCTGACAGGTAGGTAGTCTGAAAACGTGCAAGTGTTTTTTTGCCTGGCTTTATAAATGATAGAATGAATTTTTCGAAAGGATGCAGAAACGGCAGAAAAATCAATGCAAGAAATATATTGAACAGAGTATGCAGTCCGGCAATCTGAATCGCAGTACCTATCTGAAAATACGGTTCCAGAAAAGCAACTGCACCTGTTAATGGGAACGCAATTATGATACCGAAAAATTTGAAGAAAAAATGTGCCCATGCAACCCGTGTACCTTCAAGATCTGCTTTGATTGTGGTAAGTAATGCAGTAGCACATGTTCCAAGATTTGCACCAAGAACAATAGGGAATAGTTGAGTAAGCAAAAGTGTTGCATTATTTGTATCCTGATATGTCTGTGCAAGAGTTATGACAATTGCAAGTGTTGCAGCACTGCTGTGGATGACAGAGGTGATAATTGTTCCTGCAAGTAAACCGTACCATCCGTTATTAAAACTTGCTTTTATCATATTCTGAAAAAAATCATTTGTATGAAGAGGGGTGACCGAATCGGCCATCATGTGCATACCAAAAAAAATAAAACCAAGAGAGAGAAGTAACTTGCCTGAACCTGCAACTTTATTTGATGTTGCAACAAGTGAAATAAGGTAGCCGACTGCTATAAGTAATGGTGCAATTTTATAGAATTCGAAAGCAAAGAGTGATACTGTAAAAGTTGTAGCCAGATCAGATCCGAGGATCATTCCAAGTGATTGACCTAATGTCATTAATTGCGCACTTGCCAGACCGACTAACATAACAGTTGTAGCTGATGATGATTGAGTAACCATTGTGAGTGAAAACCCGGCAAGATAAGAACTTAGTCTGTGACGGGTAATAACCGAAATTATCTTCTGAAGATCATTTCCGCCTATACGTTTAAGATTTTTTTCACCCTGCTGCATTCCATATAGGAAAATGGCGAGTCCTGCGCAGAGATTGAAAAAATCATAAAAAGAAAAAACATGCATCTATTATCCTGCTTTTATTGTTCCTGTTGAATATCCTTATTATGCAATTAGTTCATTTTGTTGTAAATTGAAATATTGTAAAGTATTCATCACTACTTAAATACTATATGAATATAAAAAAAATGAAAGATAAACACTTATACAAACATTAACTGTGGATAAATTTAATAAAAAAACGCATTATCAGGTCTTAATAATGCGTTTTTAATGGTTGAATTCAAATAGAGTTATATCTGGTGCATGAAACACTGAATAAAAGCAAATCGCCTACTTGACTAACTTAATTTTTCTGGATGCTCTGTCTGATAATGCCGGTTTCTTTGCAATTGATCCAAGGTCAAGAACAATTTCATGTGTCTCTGTATTGTCAACATAGAAAACAGATCTTTCATCCGGATCAATACTTGCCAGGTAGATTCCATCATTGGAGAGTTCAACTTTTGTTTCTTTCCTGATTGCATAATTGTCAACTGTTATTGTATGTGTTCCCCGTTCAAGAAGACGTATTGCCCAATACTCTTCAATTGGAGTTGAATTTGATGCGTTTACTGTTCCAAGACCAAGATCTGTAGATATTGTATAGCCGTAATATGTACTTGAAACAATTATAAGTCTGGTATTAAGAAACCACTGATAATTGTCATACCATACTTTTGAGAACATATATGCATAATCGCTGTATCCATCGCCATTGAAATCAGCTTTGACATATGATGGAAGATTATAATTATCGCGTATTACATCAGTAGGGTAGAGTGTATAACCGTAACGTTCAACTGCAGGCATACTGTATCCGTCAACACACCCTGCAATAAGCTCTTTGACTTCGTCGGGTATGTAGACATAAGCATCAACATATGGTGCCTGATTGTCAACTATTATTGTTTCATTTCCGCTTTCTATACCAGTTGTGAAATCCAGTTCGCATCCTGTCATAAAAAATACAATTCCCAGTAAACTTACAAGTGATATGATACGCATAATTTAATCCTCTCTATTTGTATGTGCCTGTTTGATAAAAGCAATAATTATCTTCTGATTGTTTCTCTTTCAGTAACTCTGACAAGTGTCCCGTGATTATTGTTATTTTTACTTTTATTATCATTTGTACGATAATTCATCCTAGTTTCATTATGGCTGAATTCATTTCCAGATTGTTTCTGATATCGTGGTTTTACATTTACCTGCTTCTCAATAGTAACATTTGTTCTATTGTTATAATTGTGCTGTGTACCGTAATTACTGTATTTGTAACTGCGTGCATGCACGGAGGGATTATGAGTATATGCTTGTTCACGATAACTATATCGATATTGCGGTTTATGATATCTGTCGTAATGGCTGAATTCCCTGACCCAATTATTATTATGATTTACATGATGTCTGGCAGCATAAATTTCATGTTTTATCATCCATGGACCGAAAACCCATGCACCAGTAAATGGAACAAAAGTAACCTGACGGTAATTAAGCATGCGGGCACCATGATTATCAGTCCATTGATATTCAAAGCTCACCCGTGAATCATCATTGCATTCAATTTCTTCAAACCATGGCTCATCAACATAAACAATATCGGCTGATGTATTTATTGATGCACTTACATTTACTTTTACATCTGCAAACAGGGCTGCAGGAATAAGAAGCACGATTGCTGTGAGTGTTGTACGGTTCATTTTTATCTCCTTAATTAAAGTTCAAAATCAGAATTGTTTTCAAATCTGTTATATAGACGCAATTGAAGCAGTAAATCCGCTCATAAATTTAAATGTTTTTTTGAAATAATGGAATTAATCAGCATTCACAGCAGTTCCTGCGATTGTATCGTTAGGAGTAAACATCTGCTGAATTAATTGACTTGCAATAAATGAAGTTCGATAACTAAACGAAGTCTGAATTGAAAATGTTGAGGATTTCCGAACCTGTCGAAGCTTCAGATAATAGCCAGATTTTAAAGTCATTGCAGTGTAATTCATTCCATTTGAAATTATTGACTGATGAATTTAAAAATCATATCTGTTGATCAAATCGATCAACTTTGAATGAAATGTGAGTTGCAGGACATTAGAGCGTTATTATACTTGCACTTTTTTCTGTTGCAACCTATTTTTTTAAGTCACCTTTTAAATGTTTTTCAACAGATAATTATAGAAGTAAGATTTTTGTGAATTTCAACAAAAAATGTATAAAGGTGAGTTTAAATGTGCATATTCATTTTTATTCAGATAACAATTCAATGGTTAGATATCCGTTCCGCTTTTAATCTGAGATATTATCCGTAAATGCCAGAAACGCCAAGAAGGAGAGCTTTTTCGATGTCATTTTTTAAACATTTTACTAATCTGTTTTTATTACCTGTAATGGCCGTTTCAGCACTTCTGTATTGCGGCGGTTTGCCCGAAAACCCCGGAGATCCTTCAAACACAGCTATTTCTGTAGTAATGAAAACTCCTGATGGAAAGACTCACTCTAATTCTCTTGTTGACACAATCAATAAAAAAATCTTGATAGGCGCAGCACTCAGACTACCGGAAAATTTTGATTCTGTACATCTTATAATTACATTCAAGCAAGACACAATTTTTGATACTACGTTTACAGATTACGGAAAAACCAGTTTTTATTCAGATACAATATGGACTGAGCGACTGTTTTTTACACCGGGAGTGTATTATGCGACTTTTTTACCTTTCACCTCACTGAATGTTTCACCTGTGACTGCAAACATCGTTATGCTTGAGGCTGATCTAATGCCGGAAAATCATAAACCGGTCATAGGAGTTTCCGGAAAAAACATTTTCGCACCTAATGATACCTGCGTTCTTACTATTTCGACTTCTGATGCTGATGCAAACCAGATATTGACAATTGCAACTAAAGGCAAACCTGAAGGATCAGTATTTAAAAGCAATACATTTACATGGATTATTCCTGCAGCGTTTAAAGGTCTTGATACTATTGCGTTTATTGTCAGTGACAATGGTTATCCGCAGGAGTCGGATACTGAAACCGTAGTAATTACTGTGAGTTCAACTCCTAATGCGCCGACAATAGCAATTTCAGGAGACAGCATTCTTAAGCCGCTTGAAACATGTACTCTTACTATTCACACATCCGATAAAGATTCCGGACAGACACAACATGTAACCATGACTGGAAATCCTGCCGGTGCAATACTTGTAAACGATTCACAGTTTACATGGACTGCGCCAAATGTTGATTCAGCGAAATATTTTGTTAAATTTACTGTAACTGACAATGGTATTCCACCTCTGAGCTCTTCAGCAAATATAACTCTTATTGTTTTGTCAAGTGGTACAATTGAAAACAAAAACATTGACACGACTGCACCTGTAATTACATTTGTCAGTCCGGAAAATGGCAGCGCAATTACTTCGGTTTCATCATTCATTGTTGATGTAATATGTTCTGATACGTCTGGAATTTCATCTGTCGGCGCAACATTTGGAGAGAAACAGTTTCCAGCAATATTCTTAAATGGCCATTACACAATGACAATCACAGGACTCCTCTCCGATATAGCAAACACTATTGTTGTAACGGCTAAAGATTCATCTGTAAAAGTAAACGCTATTTCAAAATCTGCTATAGTGACTTATAAACCGTTGCATTCAGTTACCTATGATGCAAATACAGGAACGGGTACTGCTCCTTCAGATGAGAACAAGTACAAAAATGGTGATTCTGTTGTTGTAAAAGCGGCTGCTGCATTGACAAAAACAGGTTGTACATTTACAGGATGGAATACTGCTGCAGACGGCGGTGGAACTGCCTGTGCTGCTGGAAGCAGACTTGTTATGGGTAATGCAGACATAGTTTTATTTGCCCGATGGACAACAAATCCGACATTTACAGTTACGTATAATGCAAATACAGCGTCTGGTATTGTTCCTACTGATGCCAATGCGTATACTCAGGGGTCAACAGTTATTGTAAAAGATGCAGGTGCATTGACAAAAAATGGATATTCATTTGCAGGGTGGAATACTCTTGCAAACGGCAGCGGAACATCTTATGCAGCGGCAGCAACATTTTTAATCGGAACTGCGAATGTAACATTGTACGCGAAATGGTCATTGGTTCCTGCGTATACGGTTACGTATAATACAAACACTGGTTCCGGAGTTGTTCCGGTAGATGGCAATACTTACATTGAAAGTGCTGATGTTGCTGTAAAAGGCGCTGAAACATTGACAAAAGATGGGTACTTATTTACAGGTTGGAATACCATTGCAGACGGTAGTGGGACTTCTTATGCAACAGCATCAACATTAAGAATTGAAGCTTCTAATGTAACATTGTACGCGAAATGGTCACTAATTCCAACCTTTACAGTTACGTATAATGCAAATACTGGTAGTGGAGCTGCTCCGACAGATGCGAATGCTTATAATGAAGGGTCAACAGTTTTACTAAAAGGTGCTGAAACATTGACAAAAGACGGGTACTCATTTGCTGGGTGGAATACTCTTGCAAACGGCAATGGAACATCGTATGCATCAGCAGCTACATTAACAATTGGTACTTCAAATGTAATATTATATGCAAAATGGAGTATTGCTCAATATACTGTAACATATGATGCAAATAGTGGCAATGGCACTGCACCAGTTGATACAAAAAAATACTTAAATGGAGAAAATGTAAATGTATTAGCAAATCCTGGAAAACTCCTTAAAATTGGAGCTTCTTTTGCTGGATGGAATACAGCTGCGAACGGGAATGGAACTAATTACTATTGTGGGCAAATAATTCAGATGGGAATTCAAAATCTCATATTATACGCTAAATATTCGACGACAAGTGTTATGGATAATGATGGAAACGTTTACAATACGGTGACTATAGGTTCGCAGGTTTGGATAAATGAAAATTTGAGAACAACAAAATACAATGATGGTACTCAAATACCTTTGGTAGTAGGAAATGATGATTGGAGTATACTTACTACACCCGGATATTGCTGGTATGGTAATGATGAAACAAACAAAAATGTTTATGGAGCATTATATAACTGGTTTGCAGTTAATATTCACAAGCTGGCTCCTGCTGGCTGGCATGTTTCTTCAGATATCGAATGGAGCACGCTTACTGGATATTGTGGTGATACCGTTGCATTTAAGTTAAAAGAGGATTCTCCACTCTGGAATTCATTCTCAATTACTAACTCAAACTCAACGGGATTTTCTGCTCTTCCTGGAGGTACACGAGATATAAGTGGGGCTTTTAATGGAATGACAACTATTGGAAAATGGTGGTCTGGTACTCAAGATGACAATACGAATGCCATTTCTAGAGTAATTTTCTACTTTGCAACAGATTTAATTGCTAACGTTTATGAAAAGGGTCAGGGAGCAAGCGTTCGATGCATACGGGATAATTAGATTAATATGTTTTGAAAATAATATTTTTTAATAAGTAAAATTTAAGTATGTGCACATAAGTAGTGCACATACATTATTACATAACATCGAAAAATACTAACGATTTACAATTGTTGTAATCTGTCTTGAATTTACATTATAGATCATGTTGTTTGATTTGCCAACAAGAATACATGCCGATACATTACGACTGTTACTGAAGTCTATCGAACGGCTGACTTGTCTTCCTGTAAGATTGTAAATCGCAATATGCTCTGACGCATTACGTAAAGCAATGATATTACTTCGATCTTTTGTCTCTTGGTAAATTACAGGTACTGGGTCGTTATATTTCATTGCAAGCCAGCGTTGGGCACAGTTGGTGCCAATCGTTGCCATACTTGCTGCATCGAAATGAACACCATCAGTCAATTTATATTGTTTAATTTGTGTAGTATCGCAATTAGGAAGTTTTACAGTTACAGCGACCTCAGCGGCATGAATGGCATCTATATATTGCCACGACATCATAGCCATAGTAGTTTGACAAATCATCGGAATAACCACAGGCATTGAGTCTGCTTTGGCCTTTGCACGAATATCCTTAATAAGATTTGTCAAATTTACTTCATATTTGTTAGCAAGTGTCTGATCCATTCCATCGAACTCTCCCTGAAGCCACACAAAGCCAGCCCATTTCGGTTCGTATTTTGAAGTGTCATACGCATCATTGAATTCTTTAAGTGCATTGTCAATGTGAGTCATCATATTTTTGTAGAGTGTTCCGCCAGTTCCGTTATTGGAACTGGGAGGCAACCAGCCGTCGCTTTTTCCCAGATAAGTTCCAGATGATGCATCTTTGATAAATGCAAATTTTGTATTTGGCATGGAATCCATTAAAACTTTACCAAAATAAAGCTCAGGACCGAAATGTGTGGCATCAGCACCAAAACCGGGTTTCAATGTCGACCATTTACTACTGGCATTATCTGATCTGTTATGAATTTTAATATTATCATATGTTTTACTCCTATCCGCAACAACAGGAAGGTCGTTAGTTGCAGAACCCAGACAAACCATATTTGACTGTCCTGAAAATAAAAACAGCGGCACTTCGGTTTTTGCTGCAGATACTAATGTAGCACATGTAAATGCAGCTGTTAGTGCAAGCAGGCATTTTGATTTAGAACTGAAATAACGACTCATGTAAACCCTCCCGATTTATTTGAAAATGACAAGTTTATTATCTGTTCGCTGATTCATGTAACACAACTTAATCCAGTCAGAACTATGCGCCAGGCTGCTGATTCGCACTTCGTCAATTTTACCGCTGAAATAGCAGTAACTGCTGCTCTCCAGCGGATTGGTGACAAGCTGCATGAAGCGTCCGATTGTGACATCAAAAGTCTCATCCCGGGGCCAGACTCCGGCGTTTTTGAAACCAGTAGAATCTACACATATTCCGTTGACATATAAACGCTGTGATAATCCGTCGCGAACCCCGGTAAGCAGGAGCCATTCACCACTGGTGACATTATAGGTTGACAGATCCCAACCGGTGTTTGCATGATACTCTGTAAACTCCCAGAGTGTGCTGCTCTGGTGAATTGATGTGTACCAGATAAAGTACTGGTTGTTACCCTTGGATATTACTACATGTGAGGTACTGTCAATGGAATTGACATATGTCCAAGCCGATATTGTATATTGGCTGTTTTCCTGAAAGTTAAGTTTACTGTCTGCTGTATTTGGAAATGTGATATAGCTTGATGAACCATCGAACAAACGGCATTTTCCGATTATACCTTTTGTAACTGAAGCATTGTTCATTCCGAAGGCAATACCCTTGAAATTATTGGGTGTTGCATCAGATATTGAATCTCCGTATAAATCAGACAAGTGCCATATACCCTGAAAATTGCCGGCAGTATCAAAAACTTTTGAACCTGCTGATTGACTGACTGCAAAGTCGTTGTCCCAGTACATAATAATGCTTTGATCTGTTCTATCAGCGTAAATTGTATCCAAATTCACCCATATCAGTGCCTCCCTGGCTTCTGAATCCCAAAGCTCAATCTCATAAGGCAATGGTGTATTGTCTGATTTTGTAAATAACAAACTTTTTTGCAATATCTTGTCAGATGAAAAAGAGAAATTTGTATTGTCAAGCCGGATCAGTACCGGGAAATTGTACTGGTCTGTAGTTATGGCTGCGCCGCTTAATGACGTATTGAACGTTATTGTCCGAGCATTTTTCCACAGAGGATTGACAACTGAAATTGATTCCCCAGGTATCAGTGTGACAGTTGAACGCAGTGTGTTTACAACAGTTCCCGATGAATTTGTGTATATCAGAGCCTGTAGCAGACCCGCTGGAATATCAGTAATTGTCACAGCGCTTTCTCCATGTACTTCAGTGTAAATATCAGTACCTGGAATATAAAGGATACCTGAGTCAGGGAAAGTTGATAAAGAAAAGTCAGCCGTGACAGTGCATGGTTTTGAAAGATGTGCCTGAGGGAGTTCAATAATTGTGTCGGTACTGTCTACTGCAATGCTTTGTACCATCAGATTTTCGGCCGATAATGCATTTCTGGCAAGCAGATTGTAAACACCGGTATCTACATTGTCAAATATAAATGTACCATTTGCACCGGTGGTATCTGATATAATAGTTGAAAGTGGATTTTTGCCTGATGGATTATAATCTTCCGGAAACAGGTAGACAACGGTGTTGGCTGCAGGTATACCGGAAGCATTCGCAATAGTGCCTGTTATACTGTTGGTAGTTTCAGAACCTGCCCCTGCAAGATCTTTTGTGCATGATACGCCAAGCAGAATAAGAGTTATGGCTGCGCAGCATATTATATTTTTTAATAAATTCATTGTATCCGCTCTATTATTGTGTCAATGGAAACAGTTGAATGTTAAGCTGGTACACCTTATCCGGCAGTGTCTCATCATAGGCCAGTTTTAGAATGCTCTCACGGGCCTCTCTTATAATTTCATTGACACGGTCGATGTTTTTTTCTGCAACAGTAATTGTCACAGTAGAGATGTTCCTTTTTTCCGGAGGATGCCGTTCCAGCGATTCTTTCGCAAGCTGTATAGTTGCCTCCTGAAACGATTTTACTGCTATTGAACGACAATGGTCACCTGTTGTGATGAGTTTGTGGGTAAGTTCCCATGTGCCGCCATTTCCATCAGTGCTATTGTCTCTTTTTCTGATAAGACCTAATTTATGCAGAAGCGCAACTGATCTGCGGGCTTTACTTTCAGTAATGACCGGTGATAATTTAGCCGCCAGTGCAGCATAATCATTTGTGAATGGATAAAAGTCAAGCAGTGTCAGAATTGCCGAATGATACCACTGTGTATAATATTCATATTGGTGTTTGTCAAGAGACCGGGAACCTACACCTTTGAGTGAGAGCAGTTTTTCGTAGTAGATTTTGCTGTCGCGGTCTGATTTTGATTTGTTGAAACGGACCAGATTCGCGAAATATTCGGCGTCCGAACCGCTGAGACCGCAATGAATGATAATTTTTTCTACTGAAGAATTTCCGATATGACGCTGATGCTGGAAAATTTTAACAAGATGTGACGGGTCAATTGCAATTTTACTACCGAAATAGCGAAGTGAAAAGTGGGTATTTGCCTCTTTTTTCAGAGTATAATAATCCCGCAGATAGTCGCGGTATTCAAGATAGTTTTTAATTAAGCACATATATTTGGTAATATAGGTGGAACGGGTCAGAAATGAGAAACTTATTTTAAATAGTTTTAAAATATTGTGGCCAGAAATGCCCACAAAAACAGCTTAACATTTTAATTTAAATAGTATCAGCTAAGTATAAAAAAATTAGTGAGATAAATAATGGAAAGTACACTTAAGAATTACAGATACAATAATAATGTAATGCTGGCAACAATGGCCATAATCTATAATATCACGAGAAAATTGGAAATTGGATTAGATTCAATTATTTCTGAACATCTTTTGATTTGATTCCTTTTAAAAAAACATGAATTGATGTACATTGTTTGTGTACGTTTAATTTTGTTTTTATATAGTCATAGTAACAGCTTATAACCAAGTTTGCATTATATTGTGTTTATAATAAAAGGTGCAGCTATTAACATCATTATGATATTAATTTATACGTTTAAATAACTATTTATCATCTTTGGGGGCTTTATGCTTAGAAAAAAGATGCTGATTGTGACAGCAGTCAGTTTGTTTTGCTTCAATTCAACTGTGTTTTCAGTGCCGAGTGAACACTTTAAGGTGTTTTTGTGTTTTGGTCAGTCGAATATTGCCGGAGGAGCTGGTGTTTCTCCAGGTGCAGATGAAACGAAAACAACCGATCGTGTAATGGCTTTTGCTTTTAATGATTGTGGTAGTCCAACATGGAAGAAAGATACATGGGTTTCTGCAAGGGAACCGTTACATTGCGGTGATGGTGGTGCTGGAAACAGTACAATGGGACCTGTCTATGTTTTTGGTAAAGTTATGGCAGATTCGTTGAAAGATGACACCATTGGAGTTATTCCTTGCGGACAGTCTGGCGTGAACATTGAACATTTTATGAAGGGTGGCAAATGTACTGCAAGTTATTGTGTTCCTTATCCTGGATCTGATGCATATAATTGGATGCTGAAAAAGTGTCAAAAGGCTGTTGAAAGAGGTGTATTTGCTGGAATTGTTCTACATCAGGGTGAATCAAATAGTGGTGATGGAGATGCCTGGCTGACAAAAGTTAAGACCATTTACAATGATTTGAAAAAGGATATACCATTAAAAAATGATGTTCCTCTTGTCGCTGGACAACTATTGGGAAGTAGTGCACTAAACACTACAATAACAAAAATGTCTCAGACAGTTACCTTTGGTTATTATGCATCATCAAGTGGTTTGCAGGGTGGAGGCACTTATCCGAGTTTACATTTCAATCAGGACGGCTACCGTACCATGGGTCAACGCATGGCTACCGAAATGCTTAAAGGTTTAAGAGATGTAGAGAAGGTTGATGTCGCCCGGAATATGTCAAAACGATTTATTTCATCAACTGTAGCTAATACTTTACAAGACAATGTGAAAGTGTATTCACTTGATGGAAGGTTTATTTCCACAGTATCAGCAATAAACAGTGCTGATAAGTTTAAATCCGGTAATATCTATGTTGTTGCAAATAAAGCAACTAATGCATCTTCAAAGCTTATGATCGCTCCAAGGGGACAGTGAACTGCAAATCTTTTAAATAACTGAATTACAGTTTTCTTTAATAACAAAAACGATTAACAAAATAGTACAGGTCGTTTTTATAAGAGATACTGTATCCGATGTGATTCAGAGGCACAGGAGAGAACGGGAAAACTGTTCTCTCCTACCATACATAATGGAAAAATGTATGAGGACTTTTTCTTATTATAAAACAAATTACATAATTAGTATTAATCCTTAATGCATCGGATACTATAACCTGCTTTTGCTGATTGATTCAAAATAATAGCAAAACAATTTTCACCATTCATTCCATTTGTAAGCACAGTTCCTACTGCGTGTGCAGTGCCGCTTCCGTCAGCTGCTGTGTTCCATCCTGCAAAAGTAAATCCTGTTTTCACTAATGACGCAGAATCTTTAATGGTGACTGCCGCGCCAGCAGTGTATTTATTATCATCTGTCGGAGCTGTACCTGTCGCGGTATTTGCATTATATGTAACGGTTTTGGCTGTATTGTACCTGATAAATATATTCTTTGTAAAACTGTTACCTGCGATAGAGGAGTCTTTTGCTGTAATGGCAATTATATTGTCAACGCCTGGTATAAGGCCGTTTATTGTTATGGTGTAATGACCATTTGAAAGTATGGCTGGAAATAGTGTTTCACCGAATTTTGCACTGACAGATGCGATACCTGATGCATCAGAGCACATGATGTCTATTGTAAATGATGGTGAAACCGATGCTGCGCTGTCGCTGCCCGGAGCAACTAAAACTATTTGCGGCACAGTGGTATCAACTGTGCTCTGATCAACTGTCAAATTGATGACAAGCGTATCCGTAGCTCCCTGCGGATCAGCTGCGGTAATTTTGACTAAATGCGTACCTGCCGCAGAAACTGATGCTGCAAAAGTGTAATTGCTGTCAATGATTGTATCAGCCTGCGGGGTTCCTGCAAGGAGCGTGTATGTCAACTTGTCCTTATCTGTATCACTGCATATTCCTGAAAGTGAAAGTGAATAAGTTCCGGTTGCATTCATGGTATGAAGCAGCGTATCCACGCTCCATTTTGGAGCGCTGTTTGGCAGGTTGCCTGTTTCCGAAGAAACTGAAATAGTAACATTTACTGATGTACTGAGCGGTGGAATACCATTGTCTGTTGCAGTAAAAGTGACAATATGTTTTGCGGATGTAACATTCGGGGCAGTCCAGATAAACTTTGAATTGTTTACAAGTACAGCACCTTCAGGAAATCCGCTCATTGTGACAATCTGTGTCTGTCCCGAATCCTTATCGGATGTGTTGACTGTAAGTGTGCATGTTTCAAGAGGCTTTATTATACTGTCGCCGGAAATTGCAATAAGCGGCGGGTGTGGCGTTGACGTAACTGTAATTACGACAGTCTGTGTATCGGCTCCCTGCGGGTATCCATTGTCATTGACAACAAATGAAATTGTATCAAGGCCTGTAAAGGTTGACGGAATGATCCAGGTGAATTTATTGTTTATGAGTAGTGAACCTTCCGGCTTGCCTTTTGTCGCAGCGGTAAGTATCTGCGATGCGTCAGCATCGGAAGTCAAAACTGTAAGCACACAGGTATCACCAGGTGAAAAGATAATTTTTCCGGAAACACTTATGACCGGTTTGTGGTTTTCCGGCATGAGATCAGCTTCAACCATCATGATATTTGCTGTGATAGGGTTTACATTTAATGAGGTTACAGGTGTGAAAGTCGCATAATACAGACCGGGAGTGAACAATGTTCGTTCTATCCATATTGTATCAGAGTAAAATTCTGTTTTTTCAAAATTTGTAAACGTAGTATCAAAAATGGTGTCTTCTTTGAAAGTAATTGTAAGATGAATTGTGTCGAAATTCTCCGGCAGTCTGAGCGCTCCGCCGATGGAGAATTTTTTATTGACTGTGTCTGCAAGAGAATTGGGGTGAATTTTACCGTCAGAAGTCTTCATTACAATAGAAATTGCAGTATTTGATGGATCACCGGGGTTTTCCGGCAGACTTGCGCAGTATAAAATTACTGAAACGACAATCAGTGGAAGTAAAATCATAGTTGAGAAACGTTTAAAGAAAATCATGAAAAAATCACTCCTTTTTGGTGTGTAAGCGATGTGTTTGTTTATAAGCGGAAATTATAATATTCACATAATCAAAAATTTGTTCAGTTAAA
>Ga0209373_10000621_pt1 | contig 53181 bp, 60 predicted proteins | sample Higcelweek5metaG_FD_187173 | JGI IMG/M metagenome (GOLD analysis project Ga0209373, IMG submission 187173) | Freshwater pond sediment microbial communities from the University of Edinburgh, under environmental carbon perturbations - High... | ecosystem: Environmental > Aquatic > Freshwater >... | reverse complement strand
TGGACGATTTCGCTTTCTTTTGTGTATATCTTTGTATCAAAGGTTCCGGTATTATCCTTTAGTATTACGGCAACAATACCGGTGCCGCTGCGTTTAACAGCGGTATCAGCTTTTGCTTTAAATTCAATTATGACTTGGGGGAGTCCCATAACTATCCAAACCTCCTATCTCTATGTTTTGTATTTTTTCGTCATCTTGCAGTGATATATTCCTCTCCTGTAAAAATTCCAGTTCGAAGTATGCGGTAAGGTTGTTGTTTTCAATATCAAAAGTAATGTCGTTAACTGTTAAAAACCTATCGCCCACAGCAATCGGAGTATTTAAGAACATATTTTTTATGCTATCACTTTTTAATATACACTCCTCGTTTGTTTCAACAGACGGTATATATTTAAGTTCCACTCCCACATTTACAAGCTCGGTATATTGGTTTTGTATTTGGGTGGAGTTTGCATAAAGGTCAATGAAAAAGGTGGGCTTTTGAAAACCCTCCTGTATTTCATTTGCCGTCACAGTATTCCCGTTATCAGTCAACACCTTTGCTATTGATGTTTGTAAATCCTGTATTGTTATCACAATTCTGCCTCCCCGGTAAGCATATCAAGCATTTTTTCGGCATCCCTTAAGAACCTGCTCTCAGCTTCCTTTATAGATTTCTCCAGCATCTTTTTCCCTTCGACCCGTCCTTTTGACGAAATGCCCCTTACAGCACGTTGCACCACATTAAGCGTTCTGCCTCGTTCTCGGGTTTTTCCTCCGGTGACTATTTCATGTCCTAATTCTACTAAATGGGCATGTGGCGCCTGAGACTGCACCCTTACCACTCTGACGGTACCGCCTTTATACAGCTTAACCTTTTTAAGCCGCCAGGAGCCTTTCAGCTTTTTGGTCTTTCCAACAGGCGTTTGTGATTTTACCCTGTTTGTAACAGCACGACCCTGTGCCATAAGCATTGCATCAGCCTTATCAGGGTACTTCTTTTGCATTTTTTCAAAAGATATTGTAAGCTCATCAAAACCGAACACATCCTTATCCTTTGCCATTTTCATCAACCTCCGAGCATACAAGCTGCAGCTGGGTGTTTCGTTCCTCGATATTTAAAACTGAAATGATATCAAATGTTTTGCTGTTATACAAAATCTTCATATCCGTTGTAATATGCGGAAAGTATCTTGTAGTAATACGGTAAGTGGTTTCGGCACGTATCTTCTGGCTCTCCTCATATTCCCGTCCCGTCATGGGCATAACATTTGCCCATACTGCAAACTCTGCAAGTGCCAGTGTATGTGCATATGGTTTTCCGTCAAGATAAACCAATACTGCATTACCCGCATTGTCATGGGTAAGATACACATTACCGTCATCTGTTTGCAGGTTATGGTTTATGGTCGGCTTAAAGGGTATCCATATGGGGACCGTTTCGCCCATAGAGTTTGTATTGGTTCTTAGGGGCTTTAAAAATATAATCCTATGCCGAAGCTTTGAAAAGTCCATTTAAAACTCCGCCTTCCTGTACGGGCTTAGCAATGTATATACCACATCGGGCATACCTTCCTTTGTACCCTCACGGTTTTCAAAAAAGTAGCCTATTATTATAAGCATTGCCTGCTTTATAGCCAAGGGCAATTCCGTGGGCATTTCTTCTATTCGCAGGTAGTTTATGACCATTTCGGAAGATAAAAGGATGAGCACATTTAAGTACCCATCCTCACTGTTATCGTCAAGCCTTAGAAACATTTTAATTTCTTCAAGTGTTATCATAGCCCTACTCCAAATATCTCGGTTTCGTCTGCACTGCGTAAACCGCACCCGGCACTGTAGAGTTTGACACCGCTGTTGCCTTGATTGACACCCTGTCATATCCGCCCTTGGCAAGCATAGGTGCGGTAACCGTAACAACGGCAAATTTGCTCTTGCCCGAAGCTCCGCCAATGCTGAATGTAACACCTGTTGCTGACTTTTCGGTAAAATCAGCGTCCCCCGAAAGCATATACATAAAGGGTATATCGGCAGCTGTTCCGCTTGCACCTTCCTTTGCCTCAACTGTAATTGTTGTGTTGGCGGCACTGCCCTCACCGCTTTCAATTAAAAAGGTGACCTGTTGGTAGTTTGTCAGTTCAACGAACGCACCGGCTATTGCTGCCGCAAAAATTGCCCCTGGCACAGCCAGTGCTGTTATTTTACCTAATGTATCTATTCTCATTTTTAAATTGCCTCCTTGTAAATATTTTTTATATTTGCTATAATACCTTTAGGAAGGTGATTGCATTGCCAGAAGCTCAAAACAAATTTATTCGCATGTTAAAAGTAGTAGTAGGGTTAGAATATGTTGGTAACCTTCCTATACTACTAAGGTCAAATTATCTCCGAAATGATTATCCCGATAACATTAAAAAGCTTATCGAGGACATGCTTAATTCCTTTAATTCAACGGGAGATTTTAGTAATCAGAGTCCCAAAATAGATTGTTTCATAATTAACCACCCTGTATTAAAAACAAGAATTGTTGAATTTGATGAGGAACAGCATTTTTCCCCATTCAGATTTGAATCCATTCGCACCCTTAGTAATATATATACGCCTCGTTTTGCAAACCAATATATTAACTTATCTGATAATAATAATGTTGCTGAGAGAATGTTACATAAATGCCGTTTGAATGCAAATGTTCTAATCAGTAAAAACAGCAACTCTTTATTGGAATACATTCAACAAAACTTTAATTCTAATAACAATTATATAAGGCAATCTCCAGGTTTTAATTATAAGGGTGGCAGAATGGTTCAAAGGGCTTACTTTGATTTCCTTAAGGACATAGCACATATTAACAATCCTGAACTTGAACCTATTTTACGCTTTTCTATATTTGAGTTTGAATTTGATGCTGGTGTTAGTTTTATGCATATTCCAGACGAACAACTATCCCAAATGATAAAAAAACGCTTAATTGCAGAACTCTAAGTTCTTGCCGCCAGTGTTACAAAAGGCGACAGAGTGTTTGAGCCTTTATACGGTGTAATCGGTTTATTCCAAATAGGCTGACCGTCAACACGATAGATAAACCTAAATACGCTCTCATCATAAAGAAAACGCACATGAATTGAGCTTGCGGTATTAATTCCGCCCTTGTCAATTAAAAGGTACTGCGACATATCACCTAAAACAATATCACCCACAGTACCTAACGCACTGCACTGCTCAAGCGGAACAATAGGTCTGCCAAATAATGTGGCGTATGGCTTTTCGGAAAGTCCGCCCGCAGGTAAATACACCGGCACATCACCGATTTTAAGCGTGTATAAAAGCGGCTCAATTTCCTGATTAACATACCACACAGCGTTTGCACGGCTTCGTCCCCAGCATCTTGACCATATATTGATTAAGTTTTCAACAGTTATTTTTGCAGTCTGGTCGGTTTCTTTTGCCACAGTTACAATCGCCGAGGAGTTTAATATGCCAAGCGGCTGACCTGCACCGTTGCCGTTTAGTATGGTATCATCGATTTTGAAGCCAAATTCCTCTGCAAAGCCCTGCGTAATTACACTTTGAAGGGCGGTCGCGTCCTGTAAAAGTTCGTCCGTAGCATAGCATAACCCTGTCAGCTTTTTAAGAGATAAATCCATAGTCCTGAATTTAGGCTTTGAGGAAATCAGCTCATCCGCCTCATTTTCCCAATAAGTTTGAATACCGCCCCATCTTGCACCGTTTACGCGAGAAGAATCGTCAAGGGCATTTATTTTCAGAGCATTGGCGTTTGTGGAAATGGGTATTCTTTTACACCTGGGTGCAAGGATTCCCGTTTCAAAGGTATGCTTTAAAAGCTCACTTGCAAAATCTGTCTGCACCAAAAACCCACCGTCAGAGGGAACGCTTTCATTAGCTCCGCTTGCAGAGTTCATAAGACGCTCGTCAACCATGGGTCTGTTCGGCTGTGCAGCGTTATATACGGCTTTTAGCTGCTCGCCAAGGTTTGTAAATTTGCTTATATTGTTTTGCTGTGGATTATCACCCTTGTTAACGGGCATATCAACAGGCGCTGAGTCTTCCAAAAGCTCTGCCATTTCGGAAATAGTATCGTCCCAACGGGAAATCTGACTTTTCAAATCAGTAAGTGTTGCTTTTTCCTCATTGCTCAGCGGTCTATCCTCTTTTCCAACCGTATCAAGCAACGTTTGTGCTTGATTTTTAAGTTCGTTTCTTTTGCCCATCATGGCAAGTAATTTTTTGTTCATAATCTGAATTCCCCCTTTAAATAATTTCAAATTCGAGTTTTAGGTTTTCTATTTCATTTATATATGTTTTATCCTCCGGTGCCGGTTCAGGTGGTTCTGCCTTTGGAAGTTTTGCAAGTAATGAATTAAACACTACCCTACGCCCAAAAATAAAGGAATCCAAAACATTATCAGTTTCAGGCTCCTTATCGGTGTATAAGATTTTATCGGCAAATCCAAGTTCAACGGCTTTTTTAGCATTCATCCAGGTTTCATCAGACATCAGTCTTGATACTTTTGCCCTTGAAATCCCTGTTTTTAAGGAATATGCGTTTATGATACTTTCCTTACATTCCCTTAAAACAGCTTTTGCCTGCTCCATATCATTTTCGTTCCCCATTGCAATGGTCATAGGATCGTGAATCATAAGCAGGCTTGTGGGTGACATATATACAAAATCGCCCGCCATAGCAATAACCGACGCAGCGCTTGCTGCAATACCGTCAACCTTAATGGTTACCTGTCCTTGATGTTCTTTTAAAGCAGTGTATATCTGTGAACCCGCCACCACATCTCCACCCGGCGAGTTGATCCATACGGTTATGTTTCCGCCACACTTTGCAAGCTCACTCATAAACAGCTTTGGTGTTACCTCATCGCCCCACCAGCTTTCGGATGCGATTTCGCCGTCAAGACGCAGCACATTTTCACCGTTTTCCGTTTCGCTGAAATTCCAGAATTTACGCATTGTTTTCATCACCTCCACCTTGCGCAGCATTGTTTGCGCTTACCATGTTTCCGTTAACCAAATATACATCTCCTCCTTGGTCATCGGGGATAGGATTCATATCTTCAAGCTCGCGTATGTCGTTGGCCGAGTACCATCCGTTTTGTCTGCCAACCGCATAACCACTCATTCTTGCCGAAAAATCACCCCTCAAAAGACCGTCAACATTAAACTTTGCAAAGTAATCATTTCGTTCATACTCATTTAAAAGGCATAAATTAATGGCCTGTTCCCACCGAACAAGCCACGGTCTTAAGGTATGGACAACATAGTCAATCGATTGGTGCTCTATATTTGAAAATGTACTCCGTGTCAGATCACCCACCAAATGGGGCGGCACACGAAAGAGGCGGCATATCTCATTTAACTGAAACTGCCTTGTTTCCAAAAACTGTGCATCCTTTTGCGGCATACCTATTTCATGGTATTTCATACCCTCTTCCAAAACTGCTACTTTATGAGCGTTATTTGCACCCTTATATACAGTCTCCCAGGACTCACGCACCTTGCTTGGGTCCTTTATAGTGCCGGGGTGTTCTAAAACTCCGCCCGGTCTTGCACCATTGGCAAAGAATTTATTGCCGTAAACTTCGGTTGCTTTGGCAAGACCGATAGCTTCTCTTGCAACAGCAATGGGTGATAACCCTGTCATACCGTCGAAACCGATACCCCCGATATGAAGAATTTGCTCTCTTTTTAAAGGTAACATTTCACCTTTATCGTTGGTGTAGGTGTAAACCCTCTCATTACTTTGATTTTTTGTAACTGTCATACGGGAGGACAAAAGTGGGTAAAGGCTTAAAATCTGCCCATGTTTATCTCTAATAACCTGCGCATACGCATTCCCCCAAAGCAAAAGATTTGTCATCATGGCCTCTTTAAACGCAAAAGCCGTCATCTCCTCGTTCGGACTATCGTGAATCAGATAGTATAACGGGTGGTCGATAGCTTTTTCCTTGCCTCGGGGAAGGCGTTTATATAAAGGAAGTGGCAGGCTTGCTATATCTTCAGCTATAACTCTGACGCAAGCAAAAACACCACTTACTGTTATAGAGTTTTCCTCCGATACATACATTCCCGAAAGGGAAAGAGGATTAATATCCTCGCCTTTTACAAATTCCTCATATGTGCTTTGTGTGATGTTTTTTATTCTTTTATTTTTATTAAACCATTTCAAAATTTCACCTCCACCCTTCTAGATAATGACGAGGCCGCGTTCATCATAGACACTTCCGGTTATACCGCCACCAATGGTTGCCCTTGCAAGTCCCATTATAAGAGCTACCACACCATCAATCTTCTCTGTTGACTTCTTTTTATTAGGTTTAATGTTTCCTGCGGCGTCCTGATCTACAATTACGTTTGTCATATTCCAGTCGAGAACCGGGTGCTTGCCGTGACGGATTCTGCCTTCCATAACAAATTGGTAAAAGTCCTTTGAGGGTGGCGACATACTAATAAACCCTTGCCCAAACGGAAAAACCACAAAGCCGTGTTCAGCTCCCAGCTCTTCAAGGTCACGTCGAATTTTCTCGGCGCCGTAACGGTCATAAGCAATTTCGCGGATACGGTAGCGTTCCGATAACTTGGCAATGAAAGCCACAATGTAATCATAGTCCACCACATTACCTTCGGTGGTATAAAACACTCCTTGCTTTTTCCATACAGCATAAGGAACATGATCGCGTCGTGTCCGCAGGTCAATAACATCCTCCGGCAGCCAATAAAAAGGCAGCACCGTATACTTGGTATCGCCGCTCCCCGGCGGGAACACCAGAACAAGTGCGGTAAGGTCACCTGTACTGGATAAGTCCAAACCGCAATAACAGTTACGCCCCTCGTAGTCTTCCGGGTTTAAGACTTCACCACAGGTATCCCATTTATCCATCGGCATCCAGCGTATATCGGCATTACACCATTCATTTAACCTAAACTGCCGGAAATGCATCTCCTCTGCGGGGTTCTGCTTTGCCTGTTCGTATGCTGCCCGCACAGTCTCGAAAGGAATAGTTACCCCAATGGAGGGGTTAACCTTGCGCCATACAGCTTCGTCTTCCCAGTCGTCACCCTCCTCAATTCCAAAAACGGCGGGATAGAAGGCTGGGTCGATCTTCGAACCATCTATAACAGCTTTAGCTTTGCAGTGAATTTCATAGCAAATAGAAGTTTTATCCCTTCCGGCTGTGGTGATAAGAAAGTATAGCGGTTGCCGTCTGGCATCACCTGTATATTTTGTCATTGTATCAAAAAGCTCTCTGTTCTGCTGGGCAAACAACTCATCAAAAATGAGCCCTGATACATTAAAGCCCTGCTTTGACTTTGTTTCGGAGGACAAAACCCTGTAAAAGCTGTTCGTGTGGTTAAAAATTATTCTCTTAGTGGACGGTACGAGTTTGGACAGCTTCATCAAATCCGGGCATTGTTCGACCATTGCCTTGGCGGTGTTGAATACAATACTCGCTTGATTAATATCAGCAGCACAGGAATATACTTCGGCTCCGGCTTCACCGTCTGCAAATAAAAGGTATAAGGCAATAGCGGCGGCAAGCTCTGATTTTCCGTTCTTTTTTCCGATTTCAACATAAGCTGTGCGGAATTGGCGGTAACCGTCCGCGTCAACTATACCAAATAAGTCCCGTATAATCTGTTCCTGCCACGGCATTAAATGAAATGGCTTACCATGCCACTCGCCTGTAGTATGCCTTAGCATTTGAATAAAATTAACCGCAAAGTCGGCTCGCCGTTTATCGTAGTGAGAAGTCGGCAACATAAGCTTTGTCGGCGTATATTTATAATCACCCATCGGCGAACCTCCCCTCGTGGCAATAAAAAAGACCTACCAATTGGTAAGCCTTAAATCTATATATAAGAGGAACAGCCCCCTTAAGGGAGCGTCCTCGGTTGTTTTACAGTTAAGATAGTCGTCTTATAACGTCTTCGTTGAATACTGCACCGAGTGTAGACCCGTTGTCCCAATTCACAAAAACTGTAGCGGTATCGTCAACAAAACGCACCGTGCCTTTGTCCCCAGATTTTAATTTCGTGTAGGGGTCTGACATTGACACCAATTCAACCCTTGTACCTTGTGGATATTGGCTGCGTACCCGCTCGACCGTTTCTTTGTTCGGAAACATCATCGTTCACCTCCGTAGTTTTTTGAACCCAACTTGTAGGAACTGTTACCGTCCAAATTTTTCAGTAATATTTTTCGGATATTCTTAAATTCGTCCCCTATAACACCGAGGGAAAGAAGCCAGCACCGCATGGCGTACTTTGGGTTTTCTGTATCGCACTCCTTAGCGGTGACACGTTGTTTTTCCTTCGCAGTTTCGCAAATCTTTTGTATAAGGGTTGCGCAAGCGTTGACGGTGTTTCCGTCCGGTCTGCCATAGAACCAGGGGAATTTGAGCGTCTCGCCGGTCTGCTGAATTTGCAAATCCTCCACACCCAGTGCCATTTTCAGAAGCGGTGCCTTGGCATTCACCAGTTTGTTGAGGTTATCAAGCTTATCTGGCGTGAATCCTTGAAATGGGTACTCAATAACCAGAATATCTGCTTCCGGAACATCACTTGCCTGCATACCGTTTTCGCCTTGGTAGTCCTCACGGCGTGTGCGTCCCAGCCCCAGTTCCTCACGTTCGTCCAGCTGCAAGTCCTCGAAAAAGGGCACCTCATCCAACTGCCTCTGCATTGCTTTGGTAATAGGCGCGTTGGGGTTTGTGTACTGTCCGGGGTGGTGCTGGTCTATGTCGAGACAATCATCAAGAGCACCCATCCCACCAAGCCCGCTTTCGTAAGTGTCGGGTTCGTCATACTCCCGTTCCTCGGCGCTAAACCCCTTCTGGCACAAGGCGTCTTCCAAGTCAAGACTGTCCTTACCCGTAACCGTGCCATTTTTGTCAATGTGGTATTCACCCACCTCGTAGGCAAATGTAGGTGCTCCGAGATATTTTGTCGGCAAGTTTAGCTCCTGACTGATTGCGTCAACAAGCGACTTGCGTCCTGCACCCTTTAGATTATAAGTGATTTTCATGTTCTGTTCCCACCCTTTCTTCTTAATGGTAGGTACATATTAGCGTAATGTGTGAATATTATCCATACATACTTGAGAATAAATATACCAAATAGAAAGGTCGGTTATTGTGTAGATTTCACTTGCTCTATAATACCTCTCAATACATATACCACACATGGCAGCGCGACCCCATTTCCCCACATAGAATATTCTGCAGAATCGGAGTAAGGGTTTGTAAGCCATTTTACAATCTGCATTTTGGATTTGGGTTTAGAAGATGTTCCCATGATAACCCTATGGGTTTCAAATACGTCTTTCCAAAAAGTTATATCCTCATCTGTAGGGTTATCAGTTTCAAGGTTCTGACACCAAAAATCAGGGAACCCTTGTAGCCGACAGCATTCAAGGGGTGTTAGTCTACGCACGGAATATGTAGGCTCGACTACACCGTTCTGATATCCGGGATTTGTTCCATTAACAAGCGTATTTGAAATGTCATCCTCACGGTAGCATTGGCTTTCGGCTTTCATCTGAGGATAAAAAGATGCAACGGCTGAAGGACCCTGTGCATTTAGTGTGGATGTAACACCGTTGTCTGTTATACCGAGATTCCTTGCGAAGTTCTGTCCGCAGTTGAAGGTTTCACGGTCAATGGCATAAACGACTCCGTGTTTGTCGGTACAATTAAGGCAAAAAGATACATTTTCATTTATACCGCTGCCGTTCGGGCCGTTTTTATCTTTTCTGCCAATCATGGAACCCTGCAGACAGATACTACGACCCGTTGACATTCCGCAATTTTTACCAATGGAAGGCATAACCTTATCTTGCTTACTGTTATATGGGTCAAAACTAAATCCTTTTTTTGATTCAACAACCGCAATTCCGCCTTGATTGCACCCCGGGTTACCACCGTTTGCGTCAATTGTCCGACTTGTTTCAGCCTCATAAATTCCACTGCTGGGATTATCGGACTTCATTGAATTACTGCCATCAGAGCAAATCCCATATACTGTTGGTGTTTTCTTCACTACAAAAGGCTGATTATTACCACCCATACCGTATGTGGCGGAAACTGTCTGAGCCTTTTCAAGGGGGCCGATGTATCTTGTATCCTGTGAATGGTTTTCAAAAACACACTGTGTTCCTTTATAATCACTGCCGAGCAGAGTATGTGCAGTGTTTTCGGAAATCGGTAAACCTTGCTGCCGTTCGCCCATAACGGCAACGCAGGTCTGATTGTCTCCCATTTGTGCTCTTAATGTGGATGTTTTTTCAATCTCACATTTTTTACCCAGCCTTATTAATGCTCCCGGCTCGAGGCTGATTGTCGGACAAGTGCTTGTTTGAGCATAGGTGGTAATTCCTTCCCCCTGTTTTCCGCTCTGCGCAGTATCCCTAAGCAGGCCTTCTGACTCAAATAATATTTTCCCGGCACTTCCGCCTGCAAAATCTGCGACAAGGTAGATTCTACGGCGTCTTTGGGGGACTCCCCAAAATTGTGCATCGAGTGTTCGCCAGGCAACGGAAAAATCATCTCCCAGGCAGGAGCTGCCCCCTGTAATTTCTCCGGCGTGCAGCCATTTATCTTTTTCAGGCATAGGAACAGATAGGGTTTCGTCTTTGATTTTAACAATTTTTTCAAGGACACATCTAAAGTCTTCGCCTTTTGCGCTTGAATATGCGCCCGGCACATTTTCCCACACGATAAATCTTGGATACCTTCCATTCGTAGCACACCTCATTTCCTTTATAATCCTAATCGCCTCATGAAACAGATTAGATTTATCACCACCCAAACCATGCCGTTTCCCCGCCAAAGACAGGTCCTGACATGGCGAGCCGAAGGTAATAATATCAACCGGTTCAATTTTAGAACCATCAATTTTACATATATCACCGTAATGCTTCATATCTGGAAACCGTTTAGTTGTAACTCTTATAGGAAAAGGTTCTATTTCACTTGCCCATACCGGAGTGATACCATTTAAAACGGCCCCAAGCTGAAAACCGCCTGATCCATCAAAGAGTGAACCGAGCGTTGTTTTATTCTCCATTGCCGGGCACCTCCGAATACGGTATTCTTTCACCGTCCCTCTCAACAAAAACACCGTCGGCACTTCCGACGGTTTCTATATACCTTTTTACAATTACATCCACAAATTTTTCGTCCAACTCAATTAAGAAAGCCTCTCTTCCTAATTGTTCGCAGCAGATGAGCGTTGAACCGCTTCCTCCAAATGGGTCAAGCACCACACCGTTTGTCTGCGTGGAGTTTTGAATCGGAATTGCGAGTAATGGTATGGGTTTCATTGTCGGGTGCTTTTCCGAGCGTGATGGTTTGTCGCAATTCCATATCGTGGATTGTTTGCGGTCACCGTACCAGATATGCTTTCCTGTTTTCTTCCACCCATAAAGACAAGGTTCGTGACACCACTGATAATCGCTACGTCCAAGCGTAAATGTGTTTTTTACCCAAATGCAGCAACCTGATAGTTTAAAGCCTGCGTCGTCAAATGCTTTTCTAAATGTCAGCCCTTTGCTGTCTGCATGAAATACATAAGCCGCCCCATCAGATGCAAGGCACCCTAACATTTCCGAAAATGCACTAAAAAGAAATTTATAAAAGTTTTCATCCGTATCAAACTTATCATTTTTGATTTTACCAGCTACACCTTTATCATAATCGATTCCATATGGGGGATCGGTGAGAATTAAATTTGCCTGTTTTCCGCACATCAAAACCTCATAGGTTTCGGGTTTCGTGCTGTCACCACATATAACTTTGTGCCGACCGAGTGTCCACACATCTCCAAGTTTCGAGAATGCAGGCTTATCAAGTTCCGCATCAATGTCGAAGGTATCCTCAGCTGCATCATCCGCACCAGCAGCAAACAGTTTTTCTATCTCCTGGGCATCAAAGCCTGTAACTTCCAAATCAAAGCCGAGGTCTTTCAAGTCGGCAAATTCGAGAGCAAGCAATTCCTCGTCAAACGTTGAATTATCGGTTAATTTATTATCCGTAATAATAAATGCTTTCTTTTGTGCCTCACTTAGCCCTTCGACAATTACGCAGTTTATTTCTGTCAAGCCCTCAAGCCTAGCAGCTTCAATTCTGCCGTGACCGCATAATAGATTGTATTTTTCGTCAACTAAGCATGGTGATAACACACCAAATTCACGAAAGCTTGCTCTTATTTGAGAAATTTGCTCTTTGCTATGTTTGCGTGAATTCCTCACATACGGGATTATATTTTGGATTGATACCATTTCATACCGTTTAGCAATATTCATATTCATCCTCCAACAACAGTTCGATTTTTTTATTTGTCCGTGCAAATTCACCATGATATTAAACAGCCGCCCTGTCATAGGCGGCTGCTGCATCAATTACTTTGTCGAATGACACTAATCAGAAACCTCTGTTAAGTAGTAACGACAAAAATTCATTCTTTTCTTCATTTTGGCTACCGCCATAACGGTTGATGGTTTGCATAATCAGGTTGAAGTCGTCTCGCATTGCTTTGTAATAGCCTTGCCCTGCAATGACATAAGGCGAGAGCTTTAAGTCTTTTGTCATCCTGCCGATTTTACGGTTCATGCATTCGCAGGCAAGAAACCCCTGTCTATTGAGCACATAGTCGGTTATGGTCTGCGGTGCGACAAAGCCGTCGCAGCCGCGAATGGCAATGTAATCCTCAATCTCAGCACGCAAAATATCAGCCGACGGCACCTCTTTTTCACACTCTTTCATAGCCATTCCGAAATACTCTGACATAATATTTTTATACACAGCTTTTTTAATTGGCGGTTTTGTAACAACAGACGGGGTTTTTCCCTCAAGTTTCTGCTCTTTTTGATTTTTTCGTGGCCTTCCAGCCCCCGGACGAAACCCTCCACTAGGCATAAACACTGGCTCCTTTGATTTTTAAGCATTTTTTTGATTTTTGATTATTGAAAAATTCACACGAAGGGTCGCGCCCGGTCTCCTTCCTTATTTTTACAGAAATCGCATACCCCCTTATCCCCAACGGTCACCTTCACGTGCAGTAATTCTGCTGTGGCAGGACTTGCAAAGACTCATAAGGTTATCATCATCATGCGTTCCACCCTTAGACAGCGGTAGGATATGGTGCACTTCCTCTGCGGAGGATAGTCTATTCTTTTTGTAACATTCCTCGCACAAAGGATGTGCTGCGATATATCTGTCACGGATTTGTTTCCATACTCTGCCGTAACGTTTTCGGTGTATAGGGTCACGCTTATATTTATCGTACTGCCTGTCGGTTAGCTTTTTATGTTCCTCGCAGTATCTGCTATCTGTCAGCAGTGGACACCCTGGGTGAGAACACGGGTGCTTTGGTTTGTACGGCATTTGCTTCACCTCACTATTTGAGTATGTAAAAAGGACACTCCAAGCCGGAGTGTCCTTTGATGTTATTTTGCTATTCTAATATTATCACAACCCGTTACTGTATTTCCACTACTTTTACTGCCAACTTTATAGAATCCAAAGCCCGGCGATGCATTTTGAAGATGCTGTTGATATTGTAGCGCATGTCATTAGCAATCTCGTTCCACGGCTTAAAGCATAGGTAGCGGAGCTCAAGTAAAGTGCGATACTCAGAGTTTTGCACCCGCTTGATAGTTTCAACAATATCTCGTTTGAGGTCGATAAGGGTTTTGATGTCGGCATTAATTTCGTTTTCAAAGTCAAGTATCTTTGTTATTATATCCTCCATGCTGTGGACATTACGGCTTCCGTTCGATGGAAGATCAGAAAGGGTGGATGTCGCTTTCATTGCCAATTCCCTAAGCCCACGAACCTGCTCAAGTTTTGCATTTATCATCCTATCAACCCTCCAAGCCTGTGAAAGAAAATCCTTTACATTCATCGCGCATCGCTCCTTTCACCTAAATCGCACCCCGACCATGAAATTCGAGATAGCATATCACCATTTATGGTTACATTCAGCAAGGATTTATAGAATTCGCTTTTGACATTACCACACTCATATGCAGTCCAGCCGCGTTCACTTGCTGATTTATCGGGACGTGCAAAGCGGCAGGATATGCATCTTATATGTTTATTTTCTCTATTGTTCATAAGTAACTCCTTTCAAGCTAGCTTTCACAGCCTCAATAAGTGCGGATTGTGTTTTTTCTTTTTTTCGCAAGGCACCCATAATGATTTCATCAATAGTGCCTTTCGTTATAATGTGATGAATAACAACCGTTTCATTTTGCCCTTGTCGCCAAAGACGGGCGCTGGTCTGCTGATATAATTCCAATGACCACGTCAGCCCAAACCATATAAGTGTTGAACCGCCGGTTTGAAGATTCAGTCCATGGCCTGCTGAAGCAGGGTGGATAATCGCAACAGGGATTTCGCCATTATTCCAACGCTTTATAGAATCAGAGGAGTTAAGACTTTCCACATCATATCGTTTTTGTATTCGTTCTAAATCATGCTTGTACCAATAAGCTATTAATACTGGTCTGCCATTAGCACTCTCGATTAAATCCTCCAGTGCATCAAGCTTGCGGTCATGAATGTCAAAAACTTTTTTTGCCTCGCCATAAACAGCACCGTTTGCCATTTGACATAGTTTATTAGACAAAGCTGCGGCATTTACTGCATCTATTTCCTCGCCCTTTAGTGTTAAAACTAAGTCCTGCTTTAAACTGTCATACTTTTTTCGCTCTTTTTCGGAAAGTGCTACAACAACCTCGTTTATAACGCATTCTGGCATTTTAAGATAGTCGGTGCTTTTCATGCTGATAGTTATATCTGATATAAGGCTGTAAATAGACTCTTCAGCTCCCGGCTTTGGTTTATAGCTAAATATAATCTGCTGATTACGCTTATCCGGAATAAAGAAGGTATCTCTGTAATTCCCTACAAACCTACCCAGACGTTTGCCCGTATCCAGAAGTCGGAATTGTGCCCATAAATCCATAAGACCGTTACTTGACGGTGTACCTGTCAGACCAACAATTCTTTTCACAAGAGGTCTTACCTTCATAAGGCTCTTGAACCTTTTTGCCTGATGTGATTTAAACGATGACAGCTCATCTATAACCACCATATCGTAGTCGAAGGGTATACCGCTTTTTGCAACAAGCCAATCAACATTTTCTCTGTTAATGATATGAATATTAACCTTTTGCATTAACGCAGCCTTGCGTTGTGCTTCACTGCCGACAGCCACAGAATATGTAAGCCCTTTTAGATGGTCCCACTTTTCTATTTCTGCAGGCCAAGTATCCCTGGCGACTCTCAGTGGTGCAATAACAAGAACTTTAGAAATTTCAAACCTTTCAAGGCAAAGGTCATAAAGGGCGGTAAGGGTTATAACACTTTTTCCTAAGCCCATATCAAGCAGTACAGCTGATACAGGGTGCTCTAATATGAAATTTGTTGCATATGTTTGATATTCATGAGGTTTGTATTTCATCAAGAACCCCTCCAATCTGCTCTGAGCCGTCAATACAGTAAACCAAAAAACCTAACCTCTCCAGTTGCCTTTTTCGTCTTACCTGCAAAGGTCGCATAATCTTGCCGGGGGCTTTCAGTTCAACAAATGCAATCTTACCGTTTGGTATAAGTACAAGGCGGTCGGGCATTCCATCAAACCCAGGGCTTACAAACTTCGGCGCAATGCCTCCCATATTTTTAACTGATGATACAAGTTTTTGCTCTATATTTTTTTCTGTCATTCCAATACCTCCGATTCTATAAGGTCAAAGATATAGTGTTGTGCTGTTAAGAAACTGTACATTCGTCGATTGTTTTTCCAATGGTACTGCTCCCCGTTGATGTTTATTTTATAAAAATCACGACCATTGAAACTGTCTTTTTCGATTACGATGGGTTTTCGTTTATAACACATCTCCCAACGACTATTATTTTTGGCAATCCATTGTTTTTTAAGATAGTGCGACTTCCTTTGACTACGCCGTTTCGCCTTTGTATCACGCTCTTTAGCAGCAAGAATGTTACCCTCCATAATACCGGCGCAAATGCAGCCAACCATAATTTTCTCCGCATAGTCATTGTGTTGCATCACATGGATATACCGAACCGCAGGATATCCGCAAAGCTGACATTTATACTCAGCCTCTTCAAAATCAATTACTTCTTCACAAACCCAACCTTCAAGAGGCGCTCCAATTTTTTGAAGCATTTTATGACATCTATATATATAATTTGATGATATCTCGTTTTCCATTTTTACCTCCCATCTGACACAACTTAAAAAAGTTGTGTCAGTATAAAACGCCCATTCTATGCGGTTTTAGCAAGGAACAACTGCACAAGTGAACAACTTTTTCCCTATATTTACTACGCGCGGTATGGAACAATATCCTATACCCTTATATAAAAAACCCTTTTTGTATATAAGGGAGATTAGTTGTTCACTTGTTGCCAAACAGCCTATAAAGTCGCATACAGCAAGGGTTTTAATCATTGGAACAAGTTCGACGATAAAGTCGCTGCCTACCATATAGGCCTAACCGTTTCATTTCTTTTGTCCTTTGCCATCCATCAACTTTTGTCATCAAAGCCGCTAACGCGTAACTATCTGCAGGTTTCAACTCGGCGATATTTCGCCCAAAGCATTCACTCCATATTTCAGCGTTGCTGACAGTCTCACGAATCTCTGTGCCTTTAGGGTGTGTCGGATCGTCGGTGTTGCGAATGTAATCACGGCGAGCGTATATGTCCATATCGCCCCAATTTTCCGGTAAGAGCCTCTCGAGATACTCTTCAACCATTCCTTGGCGCTCGTCAACCTCCATTGCCTCGCGCTGTGCTTCCTCTGAGTCTTTTATTAGTTCGCCCTCAAGGTAAAGTTTTTCACCGCTTTCCCATATAACCTTAGCCTCAGCCCATATCTGATTACGTTCATCCTTTGTGAAATGCCACCTTTTGACTTGCTCCTCCTGGTGTACCTTAACAATCCAAAAGCGGCGGTTGCCCGTAATATCACGCAGATATCCGCGCTCGCCGTTGACGGAACCTATAATAATACATTGGCGTGGATGACTCTCCACTGTTTTTCCGTAGCTTGGGCGGTATTTATCATCCGAGGTAGAAAGAAACGCCTTGACTTTCTCAATGTCAGCCTTTTTCATTCCGGCAAATTCGGGTATTTCAACCACCCAAAAACCCTGCAACTTTTCGGCACCAGACTTATCGTCCATATCGGTAAGAGAAAGTGTTTCGCTATAATATTCATCACCGACAAGGTCTTTAAATAATGTGCTTTTGCCAATGCCCTGAACACCGTCAAACACTAAAACACTATCAAATTTTGTGCCGGGTTTATATATTCTTGCAACAGCTGCAGCAAAGGTTTTTCTGGTAACAGCCCGTACATATGGTGTGTCGTCTGCTTGCAAACAGCGAACCAGCAGTGTTTCCACCCTTGATACACCATCCCATGCCGGTAAACTGTTCAGATAATCGCGTATTGGGTGGAAACGCCTATCATCAGCGACCTTGGTAAAACTGACATGGTGATTGCGATCGGAAAAGCTGACATAACGGATATCGATTAATGCTTTTATTTGAGCCGTATCCGCATCTCTCCAGTATTTATTGTCAATAGGCCTACTCCACGGAACATCTCCCGTAATCTGAATTCGGTTTGCCATTTCGTTATATGCAAAATTCGCAAAATCGGGGTCGTTGTTAAGAATCAGCATTTCGTTCCATACGCTGTTTTGCAGTACAGTACTACGAGTCATATATTTCAATTTTTTTCGCCAGTCATCGGCAAAATCTTCTTTAATGCTCTCCGCCTTTTCTTTCGCAATTTGTAGTTTTACTTCATCGATAGACAATGCAAATTCAAGCATACACTTCATAGACTTCTTCTCATCGTCACCGAACTTATGAACCCTTACAAGGTCAAAACTATTGAGCAGTTTACCGCAAGCGGGGTCGGTGGCATGGTGGCTGTATGCAAACTTATCGTCATAAATTACAACGCCGGCACTGCTATCGGCGGGGATGTAATCGTATCTGCCACTCATGACGGAGGGAGCGTATACATCGGACAAAAATGTTTCAATAACATCTTCAATGCTGTAAGCACGGCAGAACGAACCGACCACACCATCCTTTGCAAGGGGGTCCTGCTGCTCTTTAACATTTCGCATTATAATTTCAGATTGACGGCTTGATACAGGCCAGGTTGATACATCACGCCAGTCGTTGTATTTTGAAAGAAAATCGTCCGGGTTTAATAATTCTCCGTCCTTTTCTTTAAAGAAAAATTCTCCGTTTGCCGAGGTAGAAGGCCAGTACATAAGTCTGCAAGGCTCATATGTTGTGTCATCAAAAAGGTCAATTCCTATGTCCTTTGCTACCATTCTTGCAACTGCCGGGTATTCATCTTCGCTGATTTCACGATGCAATGGCAGGATAAGCCTGAGACGCGGATTTTCGGGTGTATGTTTATGAGTAGAATATACGAGCAGTTTGTATGGCAGTTTGGATAGTGCCTCGTCCCAAATGTTCAGTTTCCCATAATCCATATCAAGAGTAAGCACCCCGCGGCACAGCACATTACCGTTTTGTCTTCTGCCCTCCTTTAGAAAACCACCTACAAAGCCACCCACATCTTTTATATCGTCCCGCCTTGCTTTTGTCATTTTGCTGTATTCCTAGACCGTCTCAACTGTTCGTATGGTTGACGCACACCTTGCGGAAAAAGATTCCCAGGAGATTTCTTTATTAATCCACTTTTTATATAAACGGCTGTTTGCAACTGCTATTTTCATAGATTCGAAACCTCCTCGCATCTGTGGTTAAAATACCTGATAGGTATACCTCGTCTTTGCGCCTTGGAAATCTCCCTTTTCATACCTTCCGAAATGTTGCCAAACACCCATAACTCATCACATTTACCGAGCAACACCAGGGCGAAGAATAACCCTCTTTCACGCTCATCGCTGTCGGTGTCATCCATAAACCTCGGATAATGTAGGTGGGGTGCCAAAGGAATGCACCCACGGCTTAATGCAAACCTACAATATCCGCACGCACGCTCGGTATTGCGATCTGTATCCCCCGAAAAGGGGGAGGCTATGTACACCAACGGCATATAATTTTTTTTGTACTCGTCCTTTGCTACCGATGTTAAAGCCTCATAGGCTGTTGGGTCACGATAACCTTCTTGATTGAATTTGTTTATACTCATCTTCTTACCCCCTATGCACCTAATCTTTTTTGCTTCAAGCGTAAAAAATACCATTCAAGAGTGCGTTTTCGTTTTTGATAGTCCGGTTCTGTCAGCACCAAACCTATATCCGCTTTTTGAAGTAGTGCAACATACCCAATTTGCTCTGCAGAAAGGTATGGCCTGATAGACGACACATCCCCAAGACCATTTTGCCTTTTAAACTCTTTAGCAGTCACCCCAAGAACAATGCGATTAATCAAATCCATTTCGTTTGAAAAGTGATAATGCATGGGCTTTTCATGAACTTCTAAAATTGCCTGTGTAAGTTCCGGGAACTCCAAGCGAGCGTTATTTAAGGCGTTTAAATATTGTTCCATTTCATTAAAACGGTTAATATAGGCTTCCTTAAATTGCATTGCTTGTGAGCCTGTAAAACCCATTACTACAAGAGTAAAGCCGTCACGAGTTAGCAAATATTCAGGTTGCATTTTATTCTGATTGTTTTTATATGAGGACGGTCGAAAATTCGACAGTCCAAATTTTCCACTAAGACCGCTACTAGGCTGAGTGATTTTTCTGATTGTTTCCAATATGTGTTGGTGGTTTTTCCCAAAAATCTCCGCTACAAACCTGCTACTGACAACAGATTTTCCGTCTTGCTCATAAAGACCGTATTTTGTATCCCATATTTTCAAATTTTTCATATACATCAATCTCCTTAATCTTTTTTATAAAAATCACATATAAATCCGTCTGCACTAAGCAATAATCCTTTTGCCCATATTGGGGTTTGTGCCATAACAGAGCAAATATCATCAAGGGAAGTATCTGCCGGTGCCTCGATTACAACCTCGTCATGAATATGCATTACAATGTTATATCCGGCATCGTTTAACCTTTGCATTGCTTCCGTCAAAATGTCTCGAGCCGTTGCCTGCACAATATTTTCAACAAATTTTGGGCCATAGCTTTCTATTCGTTCCCATTTCTTCGTAGTGCCAACGCCCTCATAAGTCACGCAGTCACTGCCGAATCGGTTCTCTCCAATGCGGGGTTTTACATATGCAAGCCTTCTGCCTGAAGGGAGTGTTATAAATAGCATTCCACTCTGATAAGAAAATCGAATGCCGTGGGTTTGGGTTGTGGTTTTTTCCCAAACCACCTTCATTATAGTACTGTCAACAGCCCACCAGAGTTTTGTGATATTGGGGTTAGCACTTCGCCATGCTGTAACAAGGGGTTTTAATTCATCTTCTGACAGCCCCATATCAAGTGCACCCATCGCCTTGAGTGCGCCGACCGATCCGCCGTACGAAAGAGCGAGTTCGGATATCTTACCTTTTTGCCTTAAATTTGCATTTACACCGTTTTTTTCAACAGGCACTTTAAACATCTGCGAGGCGGAAGCACAATAAATGTCTTCGTATTTTTCGAAGGCTTCCACCCGCCATATTTCCCCGGCAAGCCATGCGATTACGCGGGCTTCGATTGCCGAGAAGTCTGCAACAAAGAATTTGCAACATTGTTTTGGCACAAAGGCTGTGCGGATGAGTTGCGAGAGTGTGTCGGGAATATCTTCATATAACATTTCCAACGTTGGAAAGTCCCCGCTTTTCACAATTTCCCTTGCCTGTTTTAGGTCGGGTATGTGATTCTGAGGAAGGTTTTGTAATTGTATTAATCTGCCCGAAAATCGACCCGTGCGATTTGCACCATAAAATTGAAACATTCCCCGAGCGCGACTATCACTGCATACCGCATTTTCCATTGCCGTATATTTTGCTACACTCGACTTTGCTAACTGCTGCCTTAGGGATAACACTTCCCCAAGAGGCTGTGGTGCTGTTTTCAGCATTTCTGAAACAGCCTTTTTCCCGAGCGTATCCGCCTCCAGCCCGTTTTCTGCTAGCCAACCTTTCATCTGCATAACCGAATTGGGGTTTTCAAGCTGTGTAAGCTTTTGCATTGCTTGGGTTAATTTTGAACGGGATTTTTCATCTATTGCAATTGCACCGTGCACAAATTCCATATCAAGCATTACGCCACGGTCGTTAATTTCCTGGTCAAGGCAGTATTCATCCCAAATGTTTTGCGGAACGGGGAACTTTGACAGTTTTTCTTGTATAGCCATTTCAGTTTCAACATCGCGCTTGTTATACTCTTTAAAGGCGAACCATTTATCGGGTGCGTGGTGTGGCAGGTTTCTTGTGCGGCTACCGTTTACAATGGTGGGATTGCAAGGTTTGCAAAAATACCGTATAAGGTCTTTGCCTTCTTTTAGCTTTTGCTTTTCTAAGCCGAGCACTGTACCGACACCTTCAAGGGATAAAGGTAAACCCATATATGCTGACCATACCATTGTGCAATGCCATGACTGCGGTCTAAGATATTGCCCCAGCCACCTTGATAGGCAAACCCGCTCAAATGCACTGTTGTGAGCCCATTTTGTAACAGCAGGGTCAGTTAGCGCATTTATTACTTCTGGTGGCAGTTTTTCACCGTTTGAAATATCAAACACTTTAACCTCTCCGCCGTCAACGCTGTATGCAAACAGCAATATTTCAAAATCCTGTGATTCGGCATATCTATATACCCCTGATTTTTGTAAATCTACACTTGCAAATGACTCAATATCTATAGACAAGTTTTTCATAAACGACCCTCTTTTCCGATGTGGGTATAGGGCGGAGGTTGTCCGCCCATACCTTGTAAAAATTACGACAAGAAATCATCATTGTAATCGGTGGAGAAGTCATCTTCCGCACTTGCTCTGCCGCCAAGGGGCTCACCGTCTTTAGTCTTTTGAAGATTGTTAAGTCCGCAGGCAATACCTTTATTACCATTACTGTTAAAAGCATAAAAGTTAATGCTTGCCCTGCCGTATACACCGCTATATACCTCGGAACGGGTTATAATCGGATTGCAGTCTGCATCAACAATGCCGGGAGCGGTAGCGGAATTAGCATTAATAAAGTAGGCATCAGCATAGGCTGGATCGTCTGGGCGTTCGATATCCCCGTCACGCAGAGGTGTTTTAATTGCGGAAAGGGGAGGTACAGACTTGCCATTACCTTTAAGTTTAGATTCGCCCTCTTCATATGCAGCTTCTATTGCCGATTTAATTTTTGTCAGTGTTTTTGTATCAGACTTAGGTACTATGAGTGATACTGAAAACTTTGGGGTTCCGCCGTTTATTGACTTAGCTTCCCAGATATTTGCGTAGCTCCAGCGGGTGTCTGGGCCTGTTATTACTTTCGTGGGGTTTACTTTGTTAGACATAATTTTTTCCTCCTAAATATTATTAAAATCTTGTTTTGCTGTATTGATTGCCGGTCGTTTATCGCTCTCCGGTGCGAGCGTTGGTTTTCCTTGCGGTTTTTCAATTAAACCACCGAGTATTTCCTCAAAACGTTTTTTGCCGAGTAGTGAAGTCATGGCGGTAATGCCCATTACCTTATGTTCATACGGGTCAAAGCCTGCGGCACTTACCGTTTCTGCTACAGCCGTTTCGTCTGTATATTTACGGTTGGAGCGCCCTTCTACCAATTTCCACCCGCTCCACTGTTTACCGCTGAGGGCAGCCTGTAGGGCATAATCCTTAATATCGGAAGCCCAAGCTATTAAAGAGTCAATTTTGCTGAGAATATCTTCGACCTCATCATCTTCCAATATTGGCGGCAGCTTAAAGTCATACCGGGCAAATTCCATATTCACTTCGGCCCGTTTACGGCATTCATGTTTTGCTTTGCAGAATTGACACCATTCGCCGCAGTTGTATTCACCTTTACCGGCATAAGCAAGTTCTGCGGCAGGCTTTAAAACTTCCTCTGCCCATTGATACAGACTCTCCTTGAAAACTGTGTGTGTACTGATGTTGTCACGGCGTGGCTGGTATACGTTCATGGAAACTGTGTCAATATCGTATATACCGTCAAACAGTGCTAATGCTCCAAGTGCGTATAATTTCATTTGCGGGTTGTCGACCGCCTCAACTAAAATCCCTTGTCCGTGTTTATAGTCCACGATGTGGAGCGCACCGTCTGCTATCACTACACAGTCTCCGGTACCGAATCCGCCTTCAACGTATTTAGAAAAATCGAGGCGCTGTTCGATAAGTACAATGGGATCTTTGCATTTTTGCTTTGCTGTTTCCAACAGTTCAAGGATATACGCGACGTACCCGTCAGCGCACTCTTCCATTTCCTCGTTATAATAGGAAAGGGTCTCTCTGATGTCAGCTATGTGTGACAAATCATCTCCCAGTGCACAACGCAACTTATATTCGCAAAGCGTATGTGCTTCTGTGCCTTCGGCGGCGTATTCACTACCTTTTTCCTCGTAACTCTCACATAGCCTTATGGACGGTGGACAATTAATCCACCTGTGTGATGAAGATGCCGAAAGCAGTGCATGTTTACCCATTGCCTATCGCCTCCGCATCTTTTAATAGAGCTACGTACTTGTCGGGGTCAATCTCCGATAACTTTTCTGCACCGTGCTTTTGGAGCAGCTCTCGAACTTCTGCCGTACAGCCACTACGGGATTTTTCCGCAAGCACCCCCCTAACATCTTCAAGGGTTATGGCTTGGGGGGCAGATTGCGATTCTTCCGAACTGCTGAATAAAGAAGTTAATCCGTCCGCTACCGACAATAGGGACTGTGCCGTCTTTCGCAGTTCCTGAATGGTAAAATCAAGTCCATTCATTTTGCTCATCTAGTTTTCCTCCTCTCGATAGTTCTCTGATTTCCACAACCTCAACGCTTCTGCCGGGTGTTAATACAAACACACCTACTTTTTCACCAAGCAAAAAATTAAGAAGTTTACTGCGGATTGTCTTTTGACCGCTGCGTAATATTGGTGTTTGAGGTTCATTTACAGCACCGACATTAATGCAGACCTTGTGTTTTAGCATTTTAGTACCTCCGTTTCTGAGGGTTCTTTGTGTTCCTACGCCTTTACAGCAGAGAAAACTAAAAACTTAACGGGTTTGAGAAAAAATATTTTTATTTGGCTATCCCACCATAAAAAGTGGGATAGCCGCTGATAGGTTTATAGGTTGATTAAGTTACGTAGATTTTTAAAAGCACGGCTTAATAAGTTGCTGACAGCTGCCTCTGTTATATGTAGTTCATCTGCATATTCACGAGCGGTGATTTTACGGAAATACACAGCTTGTACAGCATTAGCTTGCTTAAAGGGAAGTTTGCCGATAGCTTCATGAACGGCGGTGTAAATTTCGCTATCAGTTTCAGCAGATACCATAATGCCAAGTGGGTCTAAACCGCTGTCACCAATCCAAGCATCATCTGTATCTATTCCTTCTAATGAAACAGGTGCTTCTGGAGTGCCTTTGCGACCCTTGCGATGTTGTTTATAATTGTTGTTCCACTCATCATCATCATAACGATGAAGCATTGCAATATCGGCTTCGGTGATTCCGTTTTCGCCGGGTATAAGTTCAATTAGCTTGTTGCCGTCTGTATCACGATAGATGTAAGTGGTGCGGTTTTTCTTGGGTGTTCTGAATTTTGACATAATTTTTTCTCCTTCGATTTTCAAAATTTGCGGCTTAATTGACGCTTTTATGGGTTTGGTTTAATGGGATTGTCCTGCATAGGCGGCGAGCGTTGACGATAAATCGACATAAAATTTCCTCCATAGATTGACATTTGGGTTAGTGAGTGTTATAATGATTTAATATGAATATCTCTGAATTGCCGAAGTGAATAGGCAATAAAAAAAGCCCTTGTGCTTTCTCACAAGAACTATCCAAACCTTAATAGGGTTAATGTCCAGCAATGATAAGGTTAATAGCGTTAATAGGATTAAAAGTTATCTATGGAGGCAAAAAAATATGACAAATACTGCACACCCAATTTTGTGCGGTGGCACCCTCCTCATACAAATGCTGGAGTCAAAGAGGACAACCGCCACACGACGACAACGTACCCAAAGCGTATCGGACGCTTTTCATGAGCAGGACGTGTTGCTCGGACTCATTCAGATTGTACAGCCAGACTACCTGAAACCCGCAGGCGATACATTTAAAACCTATACCACCTACTTTAAACGCTGCGCGGAAAACACGCCTCAAGATTTGCAGTTCGCAGACGAGGCTGTGGTTTCGGCGTTCTTGTCACGTTTAGAATCGGACTATGCTGGTGTGCTGAATGACATGACAGGGTTCGTGAATAACTTCATAGAAGTCGGGACAACAAGGCAAAAGGATATAAAACTTGCAAGACGATTGATAGAAATGATTGTGAACGACGCGGGAGCTCCCGCTATTCCCGATGATTATCGGTTTGCGATAAGTAAAGACGGCTCTTCGGTTATGAAGGGTGAATTGGCGACTGTGTCGAACATATACCTTCCGGCGTTTCTTTTAAGCGTATGGAAATTCATTGTTACGGAACGTAAGGACAACTGTGTGGGAGCCGCAACGGTATCCGCTTGGTCGGCTCCAAATGTGCAGGGGCGTTATAGTGTTCCAGAGAGTTCGCCTGCGCCCGAAGGTTTTACAGTAGATTGCGGAACGTATGTAGCCCCGGTCTCACCCTCCGTCGACGCCGAATTTCCGGAGGAACTGACACCGGCAATCGTCCAAAAATTCATAATGCCAGACGTTTATACATACCTCCGCAACGCTGAAGAAAAATACAGCAGCACGAAGACCTTACTGTATAACGACCAACCAAAGCCGTTTTACAGCTTCTATGTATGCAACAGAATCCGTTACAGAGGGCTGGACAGCAAAGTGGAAAGTCGTGCGGGAAGGCATCCGCTGAATATGCAATTCATTGATGATGCGACGGTAGTAAAAATCAGGGAAGTGTCCCGCTTTGCGATAATCATTGGCAACGGTGGTCTTGGCAAATCCATGATGATGCGCCATCTTATGTTGGATGCCATAACAAATTTTGACGACCTTAAGAGATTCCCAGTATTTGTCCCGCTGAAAGATTTTGACGAGACCGAGGACTCGCTGTTTGAGTATGTCTACTCTAAGATTGGTGTGTTTGACGACGACCTGACTAAAGAGCAGTTTGAGCAGATGCTTGCTCACGGTTCGTGCCTATTACTGCTTGACGGGCTGGACGAAATCGGAGCAGGCATGGTGAAAAGGTTTGAGCGTGAGTTGGAGGCATTGACCGACAAGTATTCGGAGAATATGTTTGTACTATCGTCAAGACCTTTCCAATCTTTCGTGTCTTATGAGCGCTTTAGCTTGTTGAGACTGATACCCTTTAATCCGCGGCAAGCAATGCAGTTAATAAACAGGTTGGAGTTTCGTCCCGATGAACCAGCTATAAAAGAGAAGTTTCAGGCAGCATTGGACAAGGTGCTTTTTCGTACACATAGAGCATTTACAGAGAACCCTTTATTGTTGACCATAATGCTGTTGACATTTGAACAATACGCTGAAGTGCCGTCCAAGATGCACGTCTTCTATAGAGAAGCGTTTGAGGTATTGGCAAAGCGCCACGACGCGAGCAAAGGCGCATACAAGCGTCCAATGAAAACAGGATTGACATCAGACGCTTTTGCGGACTATTTTTCCGAAGTCTGCTTTCGCTCGTATAGGGACGAGAAATTTGAACTGACTGCGGACGAGTTTACTGGTTATTACAACGTGCTAAGCACACGGGAGTTGGCAAACGACAAAAAAACAACGGCGAGCGACTTTCTTGAAGACCTATGCTCGAATTTGTGCCTGATGTATTTCGAAGGCAACAGCTACCACTTCACGCATCGCTCTTTCCAAGAGTATTTTTGTGCGCTGTTCTTCTCAAAGCAGAAGGATAAGTTTATCATCAAGCTTGGGGATTTCTTCGAAAAGCACCGGCGCCGAATGTACGGAGATGGCACATTTTATATGCTTTACGATATGGTCACCGAAAAGGTCGAGGAGTATATTTTATTGCCGTTTTTGACTTCGTTGTTCGACAAGTGCGATAAGGCTGATGGGTACTGGACTTTCCTTGAAGAAATGTATCCTCAAATCACTTATTCTTCGGACGATGAGTATCGTTTTTCACACAGGGTTCTTGAGCCGCGTTCCTTTATTTTCAGCACCATCCTTGCAATAAGTGGCTTCAATAGAAGTGGAATCGTAAGAGGTACTACCCTTGCAGAACTTCCTTACTACGAAGAACTCGAAATTGAGCGCGTCCCGCTTTTGCGGCAGGAAACAATCTTTAATCGGCGAGGAGAAGTAATTGACGTTGAAGAAGTCGAAGATGAAGAAGCTGAATATATATGCCAGTTTTCTGTGTCAGAAGTCCGAAAACAAACACAAGACTTCGAAGAACTGCTCGACGCATTAAACGACGATCAGTTTATATGCAAAAAGCAGTATCTCACCGCCCAGCAATTCTTCGGGGAACTCTCCGCACGACAGAAGCATGAAGATGATAACCTACTCGACCTGCTGTAATCGATGCATAAGATGGTTACAACCTGTTCATACTAATTCATATCAAATCAATAATAGTCCTTGCAATTCTACGACAAACATGGTATTATAATAAGTAAGTCTGAGTTGCAGGGCAACAATTGGAGGAAAAGCAAATGTCTAACGAACCTGAGAAGTGGTCAAGCCTTGAAGAGATAGCAGAGCATCTCGGCGTGAGCAAGGATACTATCCGCAACTGGATTAAGAAAGGCGTCATACCGCACCGTAGGATAGGCAAGCAGTTCAAGTTCAGGATTTCGGAAGTGGACGCTTGGGTCGACAGTGGCAAGAGTGCCGAGATTGAGTAAGCCGCCGATGGCAATTTGAGGCCAAAGGGGCGTGAAAAGGTGATAATATTATATGGATACTTCTATGCCGTACAACGGCTGCCTGACTGCCGAGCAGTTTCTCTTCTACGAGATGAGAATTGTATCGAAGCAGTATTTGGAGGGCAAATCCGTTGAAGATATAATTGAATACGTCAAACAGGATAATCTCTTTCAATACCCGACAGAGCGCAAGATTAGCAAGTTTGTGCGTGCCTGTCATCGGAGAATCGTTGCGCTTGGCAATGAGAAGTTGGTTTACGAGGTGGCAAACGCTCCCGTCGAGGAAGCAAAGCAGATTAACCTATATGCGATGATGCGGTACAATCGCCTTGTCCGCGAGTTTATGGAGGGCCTTGTCGGCGAAAAGTACCGTCAGCAGGACTTCTCCTACACTAAGAAGGACATCAATGTGTTCTTTTCCCACTTGCAGGAGCAAAACGACGATGTGGCAAGTTGGAGCGAGCAGACGATTATGAAATTAAAACAGGTGCTGACCAAGTGCCTGATTGAAACAGAGATGATTGACAGCGTGAAAGATACCACGCTGAACCCAATCTATATCAGTGCGGAACTGGAAGCAGGAATCCGTGAAAAAAATGACTTGACCGCGCTCGCCGCGTTCAACTGTTTTAGGTAGGAGCGTAACTATGGGAAATATCAAACAAGAACTTGATAAAATTAAAGGGCGTATCTCCGACGCGAACTTCCTCGCCAACAAAGGGCTTTCCAACGAGGTGGGGATTCATGTCTTCAAATATGAGCCACAATACGAACTCATAGTTCGTGACTACATTGAACGGCTTGTCAATACGCCGTCTGACGACTACAGGGTCATCGAGCAGGATATATACAAGATACTGCTTGAAATCTTGGAAGAGAAGCGGGTGCTTGGCACGGTGCCATCTTTGGAAGAGAAGAAGGGCAAGGATTATCTTCTGGCTCAACTCCAGAAGATAGCTACACCAGAAGCGTTCATCGACAAAATGAAGTATGAGCCGCACCAACACGGAGATGTGCTGTTTCTGACGGGCGTTGGCAAATCATACCCATTTATGCGGTCGCATAAAATGCTCGACAGTATGCAGCAGGCGTTCTCAGATATACCGATAGTTATGTTCTATCCGGGGGAGTTTAACGGACAGAGCTTAATCCTATTTAACAAGTTCCACGACGGGAACTATTACCGAGCTTTCAATTTACTTTAAACGGAGGGGTTGCAATGAAGATTCAAAATATGTTCCAAAAGGACATCAACCGTGACATCAATGGAGTTATCAAGGTGGCACAGGACGACGAGCAAAGCCTCGTTCAAGAACTTGGCGAGTACATCATCACGAAGGAACTCCGCCGCCATTTCAACACCTTCTTCGATAACTACTCGAAAGCCATCGACCACCCGACCGACAAAATCGGGGTCTGGCTTTCGGGCTTCTTTGGAAGCGGTAAATCCCACTTACTTAAAATGCTGTCCTACCTTATGTCAAATCAAGAGGTCGCAGGCAAACACGCCGTAGACTTCTTCAAGGACAAGTTTGACGACCCGATGATGTATGCCACGGTCGTCCGCTGTACCAATATCCCTACGGAGTCGATTCTGTTTAATATCGACATCGAGGGTCCCATTAACAAGGATAAAACCGCAGTCCTACGCGTGTTCGCCAAGGTGTTCTACAACCATCTCGGCTTTTATGGTGAGGACTTGAAAATTGCGAAACTGGAACGTTTCATAGATAAGCGTGGCAAGACCGAAGCTTTTCGCAGGGCATTTGAAGAAGTCAACGGCGCACCTTGGATTGAAGCCAGAGCTTCCTGTGCTTTCTTTGAAGACGACATTGTGTCTGTCTTACAGAACGTGCTCGGTATGAGTGAAATCGCCGCACGCAATTGGTTCAACGGCGAAGAGAACGTGGATATGAGCATCAAGCAACTTGTTGAGGAAATCAAGGAGTATGTCGATTCCAAGGGCAAGGACTTCCGGTTCCTGTTCTGCGTGGACGAGGTTGGTCAGTACATTGGCGACGATGGTGACTTGATGATAAACCTCCAGTCCATCGTGGAGGAACTCGGCAGCAAGTGCCGGGGCAAAGTTTGGGTGATGGTTACGAGCCAAGAAGCTATAGACTCCGTGGTGAAAATCAGCGGTGACGACTTTTCTAAGATTCAAGGGCGTTTTAACACCCGCTTGTCACTCTCCTCCGCATCTGTAGACGAGGTTATTAAAAAGCGTATCCTTGAAAAGACTGAGAACGCAGACGCGCTCCTATGTATGGTTTACGACAAGGAATACGCCGTATTGAAGAACCTATTTACATTTAACGAAGCTGTACTGGATATTAAAGGATACTCCGACAGTGCAGAGTTCTCTGCGACATATCCGTTTGTGCCGTACCAGTTCATCATCATCCAGAAGGTACTCGCTGAAATCCGTAAGCACGGCAATTCAGGCAAACACCTATCGGGCGGCGAGCGTTCGATGCTCTCTGGCTTCCAAGAGGCAGCTCAGAAGGTACGGAGCAAAGACGAGAACGCCCTTGTGCCTTTCTCACAGTTCTACGACACGGTGCATACCTTTCTTGAAAGCCCGATACGTCGTGTGATTGACCGCTGCCAGACTGCCGCAGATAAACACAACGGCTTGGAACAGCGTGATGTTAGTGTCCTCAAGCTGCTCTATCTCGTGCGCTATATCGACGACATCAAAGCGAACATCGACAACATCGCCATCCTAATGGTGGATGACATCCGCACGGACAAAATAACCCTGCGGCGTGAAATTGCAGAATCCTTGGAGCGTCTGGAAAGGCAGAACTATGTTGCCCGAAACGGTGACACCTACTCTTTCCTGACCGATGAGGAGCAGGATATCGCCATTGACATCCGCAACACGACCATCGATAGTGCGGCGATTGTGCAAGGTATCGGACAGACGGTATTTTCGGAGATTTACCCGTCTAAAAAATACAAATATAACAAGTACGACTTCGCCTATGATCAATACATTGATGAAACCCTTGTCGGGGCGGCAACGGGCGGTGTGCGCCTACGCTTTGTCACCGTGGCAAGCGATTATTATAACGCACCTGAGCAGAAATTTATTATGGACTCGCAGGTGAACAACGAAGCGATTGTACTGCTTTCGAGCCAAGTGCAATACTTCGAGGAGCTCGAAACTGCTGCAAAAATACGCAAGTATGTGAAACAAAAGAACGTGGCGCAACTGCCCGAAAGCATACAGGACATTATCCGCAGCCGTCAAGCACAAGCAAGACGACTTGAGGACAGCGCAAAAGCCCAAATCGCCAAAGCGATAACCGAAGGAGAGTACTATGTTTTCGGCGAAAAGGTCGATATTAAATACGGTGACGCCAAGGGTAAACTGGACGAAGCCTTAAAACAATTGATAGAGAGCGTCTACTCCAAATTGAACCTTGTAAACCAGTTCAACGAAAGCGATGCTGACATTCTTTCCGTCCTTAACAGTGAACCGGAAATAAGCGGTTTCGCAGGCAGCGGTTCAAACAACGAATTTGCCGTTACCGAAGTTAGCCAGTGGCTGGAAGAACGGCATTACAGTCACGTTCCTGTTTCGATGGGCGACGTGCAAAGGCGCTATCAAGCGATACCCTACGGTTGGCGTGAAATAGATATTGCCGCTATTGTCGCACGGTTGATTGTCACACAGAAGATTGAAATTCGCTACGGCGGCGCAGTGGTCGGCAAAGACGACCGCAATCTTGTGCGTTATCTACGTGTGAAATCAGAAGTCGACAAAGCCAGCATCCAACGCCGAATCGCCCCATCTGAGGATTTGATGAGGAAGACCATCGCCTTCCTACGTGACTGGCTCGGTCAGATGGGTATTCCCGAAGACGAGGACGGCTTAGTCTGTTTTGTAACCGACACCATCCAACAAAAGCACGACCGCTACGCGGAGTATATCAAAGCCTATAGCGACGACCGTTATCCGCAAAAAGAAGTGGTTACTGCCGCTCTGGATTTAATGTGCGATATTCTCTCGCAGAAACAAGACAACGTGGCATTGCTGAATCGCCTTATAGCAAAGCAGGATACCCTGCGTGACTGCACCGAGGACATGGAGGAAGTTGAAACTTTCTTCAAATCCCAACGTACAATCTTTGATGTGGCGCGCAAACTGCAAAGTGACCTCTCAAACGAGCGGGATTATTTCGCCACTGACTCTGACACGAACGCAAAGATTGCCGAAATTACATCTATCCTTGCAAGTCCTAAGCCATACGGTAAAATCAAAGACCTACCTGTTTTAACCCAGGAAATTAAGGCGGCTTACGGTGTGCTTTTAGAGCAAAAGAAAGAAGAAGTACTCGGCATCATCACTCAGTGCATGGGTGATGTGCATACCTTATCGGGTGTAGGTAGCAAGGCGACGGATGCGGTACGTCAAGCCGACGACCGATTCACTGAATATAAACAGAAAGTCGCCGAAGCGACTGGCCTTACCGTACTGGACGCGATGATTACACAACTGCTGAATTATAAAGACCAAGTTTGCAAACGGATAGAAAGCATACTCCATGAAGCACCGCCTGTTCCTAACGGTTCGCCTAAACCGCAGAAAATCGCGCAGTTGCGGCGCTACGAGGTATTTCCTGTTAAAAGGCTGACCTCTCGCGATGAAGTGGACAGCTACCTTGAAAACATCAAACAAAAACTGTACGACACATTAGAAGCAAATGATGGAGTGCAAATTAACTGATTGGAGAGGCGAGCATGAACAAGAACGCAATACAAAAATATGCGGTATGGGCGCGAAACGAACTCATCACACAAATAAAACAACGTGCCTACCTTTATGGAATAGATGAAAAGAACTACGGCGATGAAAGTGCCGATGCGATTAACGGTCGTGTTCTGTCCGCAAGTGAAAAAGCACAGCGAAAAGCCTTTATTTCGGAAATCAATCGCCACGGCTTCCAGCAGGCATTTGAGGAAGTGGCGTACACATGGTTCAACCGTTTTGCCGCCTTGCGCTTTATGGAGGTAAACGACTATCTTCCCACTCACGTCCGCGTATTCTCGGATGCGAGCGGCGGGTTCAACCCCGAAATACTAAAGGACGTACTTCATCTTGACTTAGATGGTCTGGATAAGGCAAAAGTCGCCCAGCTTCTAAACGACAACGCGACGGACGAACTTTACCGCTATTTATTGATTACTCAGTGCAATGCCCTGAACGTATCATTGCCGGAGATGTTTGAAAAACTGGGCAGCTACTCTGAAATGCTCCTGCCGGGCAACATACTCAAAGCCGAAGGCGTTATTGGACGGCTTGTTTCCGACATCCCCGAAGAAGACTGGCGTGACGGAGTGCAGATTATCGGCTGGCTGTATCAATACTACAACACTGAACCAAAGCAAGCGGTGTTTGACGGGCTTAAAAAGAATGTCAAGATTACAAAAGAAAAAATCCCTGCCGCAACACAGCTTTTCACACCTGACTGGATTGTGCGGTATATGGTGGAGAACTCCCTCGGCCGACTGTGGCTTGAATCGCACCCGAACACCGCATTGAAAGCCAACTGGAAATACTACCTCGACGAAGCGGAGCAAACGCAGGAAGTTACGGAGCATCTTCGTATTCTGCGCTCGCAGTCGCCTGTGAAATCGCCGGAGGATATTCGCCTAATCGACCCGTGTATGGGAAGTGGTCACATATTAGTTTACGCTTTTGACGTGCTGATGCAAATTTATGAGAGCGTAGGCGTGAGTCCCCGCGATGCAGTGAAGCTGATACTTGAAAAGAACATCTATGGTCTTGATATTGACCGCAGGGCTTATCAGCTTGCCTATTTCTCGTTAATGATGAAAGCACGGCAGTACAACCGCCGTATCTTCGATGCGGGCACAAAGCCACAGGTCTATCACCCGGCGGGCTTCCCCGACGGCGAGGAATATGGCTCGCTTGTGAAAGTGAATACACTTGAACCGATGCCGGAACTGCCGAAAGAACAGCAGATGACATTGTTTGACGGTAGTTACGATGCGAAGTTGAACGCTTGGAACTTTAAGCATCTGTTGGCGCAGAAGTACGATGTGGTCGTCACTAATCCGCCGTATATGGGCGGTTCCGGTATGAGCTCAAAGATGTCAGACTTCGTGAAAAAGAACTATCCCGACAGCAAGAGTGACCTTAGCACAGCCTTTATGGAGCAGACGCTGTACCTTTGCAAAACTACGGGCTTTATGGCTATGATTAACATTCCAGTGTGGATGAATCTATCAAGTTGCCAGAACCTTAGAAAATCGCTCATCACAAATAATACAGTAATAAATATGGTGCATTGCGGCCGTGGGATTTTTGGATCAGATTTCGGCACAACTACGTTTGTCTTCTCAAAGATACATCACGATTCATACATCGCTGTTTACAAACGTCTTTTCAAGAAACAAGGTGCAGTAGATAGCTTGGAGCAAAAAGAAACATGGTTCTTTGAGAAAGATAATGAATACCTTGTTTTGCAGGATAACTATTTGGTTATGCCGGGAAATATCTTCTCATATAGTGCACCTACTTTGATATATGATTTGTTTTCTCAAGGCAATAACATAGGTAATTTCGGAGCTGCAAAACAAGGATTAATTACGGGTGATAATGACAGATTCCTACGGTTTTGGTTCGAGATTGAACGACATCATTTGGATACTGAATGTGCAAACCGAGCTGAAACCGAGGACAACGGAATACGCTGGTATCCGTATAACAAAGGTGGCGACTATCGCAAATGGTATGGAAACAACTGGTACGCTGTTGACTGGTTCAACGATGGGTATGATATTCAGCACTTTACCGATGATAATGGAAAACTTCGTTCTCGGCCTCAAAACTTGACATACTATTTTCAACAAGGGCTTACTTGGACTGCCTTAACTGCTGGGTTATTCTCTATGCGTTACTCACCTCGTGGGTTTCTTTTCGATGCGATGGGGCCAATTTGCTTTTTAAACGAAGAAAAACATGAAAACTATGTATTAGGGCTTCTAAACTCAATTGTCGGTAGTTACTTATTGAGAATGCTGTGCCCCAATCTTAAATTTGACCAAAAACCTCTCGAAAGTATTCCATGTGTTATAGAAAATATAGACAAGGTTGGTGCAACAGTTGATGCCAACATCTCCCTCTCCCGCGCCGATTGGGATTCTTTTGAAAGCTCGTGGGACTTTAATCATCATCCGTTGCTTTGCGGAGAGTGCACCGTTTCGGCAGCGTTTGGCAAGTGGGAACATGAAGCAACAGAGCGATTTAACACGCTGAAAGCCAATGAGGAAGAACTCAACCGTATCTTCATTGACATATATGGTATGCAGGACGAACTCGCGCCAGAGGTTGAGGACAAGGACGTGACCGTGCGCCGTGCGGACTTAGGGCGCGAGATTCGCAGTCTCATAAGCTATGCTGTGGGTTGTATGTTCGGGCGGTATTCGCTGGATGCTGAAGGGCTTGCATATGCAGGCGGCGACTGGGATGCGACCAAATATAAGATATTTATCCCCGACCGTGACAATATCCTTCCCATCTGCGACGACGAATATTTCGATGACGACATCGTGGGGCGGTTTGTCGAGTTTGTGAAAACCGTCTACGATGTTGAAACATTGGAGGAAAACCTGCGCTATATCGCCGATGCTTTGGGCGGCAGAGGTACGCCCCGTGAGGTGATTCGGAACTACTTCCTGAACGACTTTTATAAAGACCACTGCAAAATATATCAGAAACGTCCTATTTACTGGCTGTTTGACAGCGGAAATAAAAACGATTTTAAGGCACTTATGTATATGCACCGCTACTCGCATGACCTACTCGCCAAACTGCGGACGGATTACGTTCACGAACAGCAGGAGCGTTACCGCACACAGCTTTCGCACATCGCTGCCGCTCTGAATACTGCGACAGGTGCGGAACGTGCGCGGCTCTTAAAGCAACAGGACAAGCTGGCAGAGCAACTGAAAGAAATCACTATTTTTGAAGAAAAGGTACATCACCTCGCCGATATGAACATTGAGATTGACCTCAATAACGGTGTGAAAAAGAATTATGAGATTTTCGCCGATGTGTTAGCGAATATATAGGAGGACACTATGCTGTCAGAAACGATAAAACTAAGGCTCTCGCAACGGTTTGCCGCACCGCTACCGGAATTTCATAAACGCCGCATTGTCTTCTGGCGCGATGAAGACGGCGAATTTGCAGATGAAGTGGGCGAACTCGCTCTGCCCGGCGTGACGCTCGTTTCGTTGACGGGCAACAATAACTTTGCCGTTAAAAAGTTGCTGATAGCGGATGACCTCTCGAGCGACTACCTCATTTACGACCCGCTTTCTTATGATAAAGAGCATAAGGACGACTGGCTCTTGGATATTAGGTTGTACAGCGAGGAATTCCATGCTGACCTCGTGTCCCTGCAAATGGAGGAACTACTTGTTGAGCCATCCACAGCAATGAGAAAGACAATGAAGCTCTATGCCAAGTTCCTCGATAACAAAGACCGCAAGGCGAAGCTGAAACGTATCGGCAGGACATACCAGACCCCGATTCAATTACACATCGACATTATGGCTGTGCTGTGCGGACTGAATGGCGGTTCGGCACAGGATGTAATTATCGCTGTTCTGTCGACAGGATTGGATAAGGAAAACAACGCCGCCCTTGACAACATTACCCGCTTCGGTAATGCCGATGCATTCTGGCAACTTGTGCAAAAATACACGGGTTATGCCAATACCGACGACCGTCCGCTTGCCGACCTTGCGGCCCATATCCTAATCACTGCACTGTCGCAAACGATGCCGATATCCGGCTTGAAGGGTTTGGAGCGATTTATTTCCAACTCCTGCAAAGCCTACTGTTATCAACTTATCCACGAATGGCAACGGAGTGACGGCAAAGACAATTTGATAGAGATTTGTCATCACGTCGAGCATGAACTTCTCCTTGCTAATCGTTTTGAAAAAATTGAGATTAACGTACTCTTAAAGAGCGATGTGTTCCCCGCTATCAACGAATGCATACTCAAACGTTTCTTTACCGAAATCAGCGAGCAGGTCATAAAGGCGGATGTTATCCTTGATGCGGTCGAGAATCGCCGTACCGCCGCTTGGTATGACCTAACAGCGGATTATCTCGAAAGCCTGTATTACATAGCAAAAATGCAGGATTATTACCTTTCGCATATCGAAGGCTTCCATATCGTTGAGCCTGTGAAGGTCTGGAAACTCTACACAGGTGGCGCATATGAAATGGACAGTCACTACCGCCACTTCCATTTCCATTTTGGCAACAGCATGAAAGCCCCGAACACTCTCTTGGAGGACGCTTTGAAGAAGTGTTCTGACAGCGTAGAGGGCTTATACCGCGAATGGTACTTGAAGCGGATAACCGATACTTGGACAAAAGCCATAGCAAGTGACTTGAATACGCTCGGCTATGTTTCAGAAATAACCAGACAACGGGACTTTTACCGTCGATATATTTCGGCGAACGTAAGCAAAGGAAACCGAGTGTTCGTGGTTATATCCGATGCCCTACGTTATGAGGTCGCTGCCGAACTGTCTGAAACCTTAAGTCACGCCACCAAAGGCAAAGCAACCCTTGAAGCTGTACAAGCTATATTTCCCGGCATCACAAAGTTTGGTATGGCGGCACTCCTGCCGGGCAAAGAACTGTCTGCGGGTGATAAAATTGAAGTGCTTGTTGATGGGATTCAGACAGACACTACGGTTAAACGAGGCTCAGTTTTAAATGCATCAAACCCGGACAGTGTAGCCGCCACTTATAAAGACCTACTTCAAATGAAAAAGCAGGAACGGCGTGATTTGGTCGCAGGCAAAGACATCATCTATATCTACCACAACACCATTGACGCACTCGGCGATAAAGCCGCTACTGAAACAAAGGTGTTTGAGGCTTGCGAAACTGCCATCGAAGAATTAACAGGCATCGTTAAAATAATTGTAAATGACTTGAGTGGAGTAAACATATTCATTACTGCAGACCATGGTTTTCTCTATACATACAAACCATTAGAGGAAAGCCAGAAAATCAGTCGCCAGACCTTTGACGGCGAGGTGTACGAACTGGGTAGACGATACGCGCTTGTGTCTCCCGAAACCACCACCGACTACCTTCTACCAGTTAAGACAGAACGTGAAATCGGTGGTATACCGATGAAAGGCTACGCTCCGCAGGATACCGTCCGCATTAAGGTGCAAGGTGGCGGTGAGAACTATGTACACGGTGGCATCAGCTTGCAAGAGATGGTTGTGCCTGTCATTGTATATAAAGGTATGCGGACAGGCTATAAAAAGTATGTCGAGGTTCAGAATACGGGACTTTCACTCTTATCTGAAAGCCGCAAGGTATCAAATCTCATGTTTTCACTCGACTTCCTGCAAAAGCAGCCAGTGAGTGACAAGGTGCAACCGTGCAATTACAGTCTGCACTTTACCGACGATGTGTGCGCTCCCATAAGCGATACCCAGACGGTCATCGCCGACAGGACGAGCAACAATGCGTCTGACCGTGTGTTCCGCATAAGGTTCACGTTGAAGCAAATGCAATACAATCGAAATACAATCTACCGCCTTGTCATTGCCAACGACACCGATGCACCCGAAGAGGTCGAGTTCCGCATTGATATAGCGTTTGCCGATGATTTCGGCTTTGACTTGTAAAGAGGAGGACTTCACTATGGATTTAGAATCGGCTCAGTACACGCCGGAAACAGATGATGCAAATGAGGTCATCTATCGAAAACTGCGCGAGCATTTCGATGGCAAGATTGTCAGAAAGGACCTAACTAAGGCGATCAAGGAGGGTGCGAACGTTCCTGTCTACGTCTTGGAGTTTTTACTTGGGCAATATTGCAGTTCAGACGACCCGAAGATAATCGAGGACGGTGTTAGAAACGTCAAGCGAATCCTCTCTGAGAACTTCGTGCGTCCCGACGAGGCACAGAAAGTTCTGTCCGGCTTGCGTGAGCGTGGCAGCTATACGGTTATCGACCGTATAACAGTGAACCTAAATATAAAATTTGACCGTTATGAGGCCGACTTCTCAAACCTTGGTGTACGCAATATTCCTATATCCTCGGACTATGTATCAAAGTACGACCGTTTACTCTGCGGAGGAATTTGGTGCGTTGTAGGGCTTGAATATGAGTATGTTGAGGAGGATAAGAAATCCACTCCTATTCGTATCGTAAAACTTACGCCCATCCAGATGCCCCACATCGATATGGACGAAATAAAAGACGGTCGCCGCGCTTTTACCAAGGATGAGTGGATTACCGTCCTCTTGCGCTCCACAGGCATGGAAGCCGACCGTTTCACTGACCGCGAGAAGTGGCTTCAACTCGCCCGTATGCTCCCGCTTATTGAGAACAATTTCAATCTCTGCGAACTGGGCCCACGCAGCACGGGCAAGTCGCACCTTTACAAGGAAATTTCACCGAACTCTATCCTTGTTTCTGGCGGACAAACCACAGTCGCTAACCTTTTCTATAATATGTCGAGTAAGCAAGTCGGACTCGTGGGACTTTGGGACTGTGTGGCGTTTGACGAAGTGGCTGGCATCACGTTCAAGGACAAGGATGGCGTCCAAATAATGAAAGACTATATGGCTTCCGGATCATTTGCCAGAGGCAAGGAGGAAAAGGCAGCTTACGCTTCAATGGCTTTCGTGGGCAACATTAACCAGAGCGTGGACGTGCTGCTGAAAACCTCGCACTTATTTGACCCATTCCCCGAAGCAATGGCGTATGACACAGCATTTCTTGATCGTATGCACTGTTATGTGCCGGGTTGGGAGATACCAAAATATCGCCCAGAATCGTTCACCAACGACTACGGCTTTATTACTGACTACCTCGCCGAGTTTATGCGCGAAATGAGAAAAGAACCTTTTGGCGATGTATGCGACAAATACTTCCGTTTCGGCAACAATTTGAATCAGCGTGACGCAATTGCTGTCCGCAAAATAGTGTCAGGCTTTGCTAAACTGCTCTATCCAAACGGCGAGTTTACCAAAGACGAGATTGAAGAAATACTGAACTTCGCCCTTGAAATGCGCCGCCGTGTTAAAGAGCAGTTAAAGAAAATCGGCGGTATGGAGTTCTATGATGTGAACTTCTCCTATATCGACAATGAGTCCTTTGAGGAACGCTATGTTTCTGTACCAGAACAGAGTGGCGGCAAGATAATTCCCGAAGGTCTGACTAATCCCGGCAATATCTATACCATCTCGCAGGGCAAGACTGGAATGATAGGCGTGTACCGTCTCGAAACGCAAATGCTACCCGGCAATGGCAAGTTCGAGCGCACAGGGCTTGGCTCTGACCGCGACGCTAAAGAGGCCACGAACACGGCGTTCAATTACCTGAAAGCCAGCGGTAACCAGATAAGCGGGCAACTCAGCACAACCACAAAGGACTACATCATCAACTACCAAGACCTAAACGGAATCGGAATGACAAAGCACCTGACGTTGCCGTCTGTGATTGCGATTGCGTCCTGCGCCTTGGGCAAGCCAACACTATCAAGTCTTGCGGTGCTGGGCGAAATCAGCATAAGTGGCACAATCCTCAAGGTCGAGGAACTGGCGAGCGTCCTGCAAGTATGCCTCGATAGTGGTGCAAAGAAAGTACTGATACCGATAACGTCAGCCGTCGAGCTCGGAGCGGTTCCGGCAGACCTCATAGGCGCGTTCAGCTTGATATTTTACAGCACCCCGCAGGAAGCCGTGTTTAAGGCTTTGGGCGTGGAATAAGGAGGATTGAAAATGGCAAACAGAACTGGAACCTATGTTGCTTTCGACGGATTGGGTGAAACTGACCCTACAAAGTCTGATTTTAGATACTACGCAACAATTCAGGCATGGTGTGCGAACAGCAAAATTGAATTTAACATTACAAATAGTCACGAAAAAACGTATTCCGTCCGTGATTCGAGTTCAAAGGCTACCCTATATGCTCGAATTCAGGATCGACTGCGAGCTTCAAAGAATATGCTTGTCATTCTTACAAAAGACACACGATATACGGGTAGTGTGCTTTCGTATGAAATTGAGCAGGCAATAGATAACTATCAGATACCGCTGATTATTGCTTATCCTGATTTTTCATCGATACTCAACGTGGATTCACACAGCGATGTATGGCCAAAATCCCTTGCTGATCGCATCAACAAAGACGGTATAGAGGCTATACATATCGCTTTCAAGAAAGACTGTATTTTAGATGCTATCTCACAGTTTTCTGTAAATGGCAAGCACCTAAGTAGTGGGAAGAATCACTACAGTCGAGAAGCATACGTTCAGTGGGGATTGATAAAATAGGAGGATGCAAAATAATGAAAAGCATAAAGCAGATAATATCTTTGCTCCCAAAAATCTTGATTGACAGCATCAAGGTTGCTTTCTTGATACTCGGTGGGATAGAAATCGTTTTGAGTTTCACTGCGTTCTCACTTGATAGCGTGGGCAAATTGCCTGCCCAGATAGGTGTGGTTGCTCTTGCATACGTTATACTTGTTGTTGGAACGATGTTCGTGAAGCATAAACTTACGAAAAACGAGGTCACGCTGAATATACGCGGTATGAAGGTCATTGTTAAAGAGGGCGATATACTCTCCTGCAACGGCTGGAAACTAATCCCCTTCAATGAGTATTTCGACACTCAGGTGGACGATGTAATTATTGCTCATAGTTCGCTTAACGGAAAATATATTGACTCTCTTGGTGATGATGACAAGGAAGCGTTAAAACTGGTCATTGTTGCTGACAAAAAAAGTCCTCTGCAGAGATATGATTCGTCAGATGGTACAAAGACAAGATATGAGCTGGGAACAATCAAGGTTTTTCAAGAGGTTATGATGTTGGCCTTGACCCACTTCAACGAGCAAAACGAGGCGCACACAAACCGGGCCGAATATGAACATACTCTGCGAAAGATGTGGAAAGAAATTCGCCGTACACACCAAGGCAAATCAATTCACATTCCGCTAATCGGCGGTGGGCTTACACAACTCGACGATTTGACGGAAAAGCCAAATGAGCAACTGCTTAAATGTATCCTCTGTACTCTTCGGACAAGTAACATCACTTTTGATGAAAATGTTCAGATAACTATTATTCTTACGAAAAAGGCACTGGAAACGGTAAATCTTTATGAACTGAAGGGAGAAAAGTAATTATGACTTACAGAACAAAAACCTATATTGCGGCAGACTGGGACGGAGATAAAAATGCCGTTGACCAACTGCGGGCATGGAACGACAGCGAGAAATGGAGTTTGTCGTTTACGGATGCACACGATTTAACTCAAGCACAAGACGGTAGTCTGAACTGCAGCATTAAGGCATCTCTATGCACGAGGATGGATGTTTCAAAGACCTTTGTACTGATTGTTGGTAGTGGCACAAAAGGTCGTCGGGCAGGTGAATGTACATACTGCTCGAGCTATGAAAACGGGAAATGTAAAAAGGGTCATACTGTTGGCAATGACAGTTTCATTGAATACGAGTGTAAAAAGGCAGTCCGCGATGACATCAAAATCGTTGTGCTTTACAATGCCGCCACTGTTGATAAGAGCAAATGCCCTGATGCAATCAAGGCATACGGCACACATGCCCCAATGCAGAAAATGAAAGACGGCAAGCATTACTGGGATTATCAATCCGTCAAGACAGCATTGGGGCAATAACATAACCGTATACATACGCCTGAATCCACAACAAAAAACCTATATTATTTACTTGGAAGTTAGCGGTGCATTTTCCGAAGTAACCGTTAAATTTTGCACCATCTTTTAACGATTACCTAAAAGTTTAACGATTACTTTTACAACTATCAACCATTTAGAGCAAAAAAGCATAAAATCCAACAACTACACAAAAACAAAAAACCTTGGAAACGGCTTAAAATAAGCAGTTTCCAAGGTTTTTTGCGTGCGTGGATTTTATCAAAATGGTATAGAAGATTTGGTGTAGAACATCACCAACATATTTTTCATTTTTAAGTATTCCTATAATTGAAGTTTCTGTCCAAGCATTAGATTTCCTTGTCTTAATTCCATCAGCATTCAGTCCCATTGCAATTGTCCTTGTTCCATGCCCAGCAAGCGACTCTACAAATATACGCATTACAATTGGTGCTTCTATATCATTTGGAACAAGTGTCTCACCGTTCCAGTTATAACCATATGGTGGAGATGATAACTTAAAAGTACCATTTTCAAACCGTTTCCTAATACTCCACTTATTATTTTTAGAAAATGATACCGATTCCTCCGCCGCGAATGAACTAAGGAGTGTTAGCATAAGTTCACTATCGCTCGTGCCAGTATTGATATTTTCTTTCTCGAATAGTATGAATATGCCTTTATCCTTAAGCATTCGTACTGTTTCAATGCAGTCTACCGTATTTCTAGCAAAGCGGCTTATTGACTTGGTGATTATAAAGTCAACCTTGCGATTCATGCAATCTGCAACCAAACGCAAGAAGGCTTCACGCTTATCAAGCTTAGTTCCGCTAATGCCCTCATCGACATACAGCCCTGCAAACTCCCATTCAGATCTTGATTTTATGTAGCTTGTGAAATGGGTCGTTTGAGCATCTAAACTTAATATTTGGTCACTACTGTCAGTTGATACTCTGCAATATGCAGCCACTTTTATTTTAGATGTTCTATGATTATCTAAAGGGCTTATTTTTGTTATTGTCGTCACTACTTTCACCTCCAACATTATAGTAACATTATGCCATACAACGCCCATTATATCAAGGTTTTTAGCACATTATAGCTCCTAATCTAGGAGAGAAAGTTTGCCTGTTTAGCAGATCAATTTTGTGATATTCTTCATTAGATATTAAGCCGTTATCCATCATTTTTTTAATTATTGTAACGGACAATGTGTAATTATATTCATTTTGCAATTGTTCATTTGACATAAAATTCCTCCAAAACAAAAACACCGCTCGAGAAGTTAATCTCAAAACGGTGTTTATTATAATATTTTTTATTATTTATTTTTCATAAACTCAAGTTTTTCATCCTCATTGGCGATTCTAACTGCAACTTTACCACAATCAGGGCATTGCTCAACTTCCGAATGTCTCTCGAAACAAAACTTACATTTATCACATACATATATCATTTGCAATCCTCCATTTACCGAATTATCAATAAATTATATCACGAAATGCGTGTTATGTCGATTATTTTTTGTTATTAAATAAAGTGGCCGCCCTTTGAATTAACAGCCCTGTATATTCGCCGCTGACTTCCTTACCCTCAACTGCGTTTTGCACCCAATAATCAGGAGTATTAACAATACCCTTTGCAACAAGCACATTAACGGCTTCAGCAAGTGACATAGGCTGTAGCTTGGTCAATTCGTTTATTTTTTGTTGAACATCCCACCTAAAATCATCAACCGTTTTACCATATTCAGCAAAATATGATACAGGATCTTGATGATCTGTTTCATGCCATTTGTCCGAAATTTCGGCATGTGACATAAGGTTGTCTTTTGTAACAATGGTTACACCTAATTGCTCAATAAAAATATCAGCGAAAAGATTAACGGCTATATTCCACACTGCGCTAAACTTCGAATTATCATGCACCTTAGGTAGACACAGTTCAACGCCAATCATATTTATGTTTGCAGTTCTGCCAGCATGCCATGAAATCTCGTTGTACGGAATAAGTTGAATTATCTCATCCCAGTCTACAACTGCATGAGCAGAAGAACTTCTATTTTTAGCGTTCCAATAATCAAAGTGGTTTTGTGCCGTTGCTCCTGGGTTTCCAGTGTCGTGTACAACAACACCTTTAGCTTTAAGTTTTGTGCCAGGGCGGTTGAATTTTATAAGTTTTACCGAATAGTTCATCACTCATCGCCCTCCATTTTATCCTTTAATTGTTTCAGTGCAACCCTTATTACCTTGGGTAAAGGTAATCCCATAGTTCCCCAGTTTTCCAATATGCTTGTAGCTTCAATTACAATATAAAAGCCGATCGTGGCTCCGCGTAATACGAGGTTAGTATTCATCAAACTATCGAGCAGACACGCAACAGCCACTATTATGTAAATACCGATTTTACGAACAATGCCTATATACCCAATGTCAGATGATAGCTTTTTATTATACGCAGCCGACAGTACTCCTGTTATGAAGTCCAGAACTGTAAGGGTAATAAGAATTTGTAGTAGCAAATCCCAACCACCAAAAAAATATACAGCCATCGAGCCGATAGCTGCACCTATGTATCTTATGGTATTTATTATATTTTTCAAGTTTTCCATTTGGCTTAAGCCTCCGATATTACCTGCAGAACGCTGTCAGCAGGTGTTGTATTTGTGTAGTATTGCATTAAAAGTATATAATAAACGCTCGCTTGCGAGAGCGTGAAAGTTTGGCTATCAAAATAGTTTTCATTTAGCGGTGTAAAATTGCTGTCATAGAGCCAGCCGTCATGGTCTCCCGTGGTTTGCTTTATGCTGAAGGTGTAATCCCCATTGGTTGGAGCAATAAATTCAAACACTGCAAAATCCTCTTTGTTTATGGTCTTAAGTCTTCCTGATGGGACTAATGGTATTTCTGTTAATGTGCCATCAATATTAACAATTACCTGTTTTGCCTTTGTTATTGTGCCGCCTATATTTACTGAAACCTCATTTACTTTGGTGGTATCAATACCATATTGATTTACCAGCACATTTTTAAAATACCCATTGGCGGTTAGGTCTAGGGTGTTGAGATTTGTAGTGTACCTCATTTTTTCTAGACTCATAGATGTAAACCATTGAGTATAACCGCTGGGCAGCGAGCTTGGAACAGCAACAACTTTTGTTATAGTTATCTCTGAAATTGCTATATCAACATACACCCACTCTGCTTCAGGAACATAAACTGCACCAACATTCTGCCAACCATAGCTTTGGCGGTATACATATATGTACCAATCACGAGATGTTACATACCTAGAATAAGCAGGGTCTTTTTCAATTTTCAGTCCGACCCTAAACCCTTTGCACCTTGGAATTGAATTGTTGAAAATATATGGCCATACATTACAGCCGTTGATATACTCCTGTATGTCTGATTCCCAATAACCATATTTACAATCCTTGGTAAGTGAAAAGTACGGATACCGCATTACAAAATCAATATTTCTGCTCATAAGTTCACCGCCTATAATCTAATAATAACATCACCGTTCTGTGTAGTAGGAGGAACATCTCCTGAGGTCCAAAACACAATGTTTCTAACCTGCTTTGTTGTATATGAGGTATTACTTTGTGCGGTAAGCTTTGCCGAAAGTGTACTGTCAGTATTTGAGCGTACAAAGTTACTATCCACATAGCTTTTGTTTGCAATGTCCGCCGCAACAGCAGGGTTAGCTGTCTGTGCCCTTCCACTTGAATCACGGAGCATGAGTTTGCTTGCTGTACCAGCACTTGTAGCACCGTCCAATTTCTGCTTATCTTCCTTGCTCATAAATCCGTTAGCCGATGATGTTGCATTTGCATGGCTGCCACCCGTTATATGAGAATTGCAATTTTCAAGGGTGGTAGCAGGTGTTTCCCACCAATTAGCTTTGCCTGTAATTGCTTTGATTCTATTGGCAAGCCAACTGATAACTGTTGATAATTTGGACTTCGTGTTCTCCTGTGGTGGTGTAGTAGTCTGATTGGCCGTGACCATAAGTGCCTCGTCCAATGTGTCCATATTTTCGTTTATAACTGAAACGTCGGCGCTTTCAGAATAGTATGGTTTCTTAAAAGAATAATTCGGTGTTGAATTTGGCAATTAAATCACCGCCCCATATAGCTTTTCTTCTACTTCATTTCTTATAGCAATCGGTACATCTAATAGTGTTTTTAAACCTTTTCTGATTAGCATTACATAAACTGCCACCATTACACAGCACCCCCACTCATCATTTCATACAGCTCTGCAACTGCAAGTGCTATTGTTTCAACTTCCGTCAATGGAACTTCGCCTGTTGACATAAAATCCTCTGCTTCGCTATACGAACTGAATATCTTGCCCGCACACCTTGCTACTATCTCTGGTGAAGGTTGGTCTACCGTTTCAACTGTAAAAACTATGTCCTTTCCGTTCAGTATATTTGAAATCGTATCTTTGTGAGTTATTGAAAAACAATTTATATTTATTTGCTTTCCTTCGTCTCCATATGTCACTATATGTGTAACAAAAGCTATTTTACCATCATTCAACGTATATTTCACGCCACCCACACTCCATTCACCCTATTATTTTTCTGAATTGACGCTTCACCTGTTAAGGAAATCCCAACGGCATCTAATTCTAACACCCCAATAAGACAATTAGAAACAAGATTATTCGTACCATCCCCCAATATTCCGATACCTAACTCACCTACAGTTCCTATTGAGATATTTGTGACCATAGAATCGCCACCTGACAAAAAGATGCCGCTACAACCACCAGCAATCAAACCGATTCTGATATTAGAAACAATACAAGAACTGAAGAAAACTATCCCAGCCAACGAGTTAAGAATGGGAATGTTAATATCCGTAATCATTCCTATATTTATACTAATTTCTCCATAAACCGAACCTTGAATATCTATATTAGAAATAACGCCTTCGGAAACAGCTATCCTGGAATAAAGACTTCCAATTACCGTACAATTAGAGATAGTTCCAATACCGACCCAAAATGAAAGATTGTCATATAAGTTTTGTTCATCAATAATTGTGCAATTATTGATATAGCCATTGCCTTCGATATAAAAGCCTGAAGCCTGCGACTCTGTGACTGTGCAATTACTAATTGTTCCTGAAGCCGCATAAACGCAATAAGACAAGGCATAATTTGTACTAAACTTGCAATCCTCTACAACACCACTTCCACCTATCATAATTGCCGCAGAACCCTCTCCTGTAACATTGTCTACTACATCAATTCCAGATATTTTTATATTATTATCTCCTGAAAAACCAGCAAAACTTTCGATAAGAGGAAATGAAATTTTTACGCCATTACCTCTAATAATGAAATTGTCTGGAATTACTATGGTTTCTGCCACATATATAGACCCTCCAAGAAAATCTACAGTTATTGGAAATGTCCCCTCTCCCCTTGCGGTTGATAAGGTTTGTAGGGCGACGTTTATTGCTAATGCATCGGTATTTGTCACACCCCCTACTAAAACAAGATCCGCCCTTTCCTTGTTTATTGCGTTTGATGGGGCTATTATAAAATTAGTAGATACTATGCTTTCTCCACCACCTGTTTCCGCTGCAGCTTCTGCCATAGCTTTAACCTCATTAACAGCCCCGACCAGCTGTTTGCTCTGGGTTTGCAAATTTGCCACATCACCAACATCCGTTGCTAATACTAACCCTATATCTGTACTTTCTAATCCCATTTTAAACCACCATCCTCGCATACGGTTTCCCGTTGTAATAAAATATGAAGGCATTACCTCCACCTTCTGCCCTGTAATATACTAAGTCATTTTCCACATAAAGCTTGTTTAATATTTCGCTGTCGAATGTCATAAGGCTATCCCATGAATATGCTTTTACCTCCTGCCAGTCGGCAATAAGGTTTAATACCTCTTGCCAGGTGCGGTATGTAAAGATATATTCCACGGCTAAATGTGCAGGCTTTATAACCTCTATTGCGGTTTTAACATCCTCAATGCTTTGCGGAACACCCTTTTTGCTGATGAACTTAACGATAAAGGTATAATCGGTTGGCTGCTCTATAATATCAATCTCACCGTTAACAAAGGAATTTGCAACATTTCGTATCATATCCTTTGTAACAGTGCCTGTACCACGAAGGCGAGAGAGTATTTTGCCTCTTCGTGCCTCAGCTGATAGGTTGTTTCCAACAGGAATACCTAAATCTTGCTCATGCCGCCAAAGCTCTCTGTCGGTTAGCACAACAAAGAACTGATTTTCTGTATCTGTAACATCATTTGATAACTTGTCGCACTCAAGGTTAAGACCTTTGAATACTTCCTTCATTATAATTGAATTACGGTAATAGTTCGGCAGATATTGCGTTAAATCACTCATGCAAATATCACCTCACCCAGTACAGCAACCTCATTTTCCGCAATAGATATATTGTCAGTTCCCTCGTTCACGGTCAAATCCGAATAATCCATAACACCGCTAACGGATAAAATAGCACCTCCGATATGGGCATATGAGATATAGTCCTGCGTGAAGGCTGTGCGTTTTAGGTATGTTTCAATCAAACCTTTAATTTTAGGTGTTACCTCTTCAAGTAAAACATTGCTCTGCAGAACGAGAGTAGCGGACACATCTATCTCTATCGGCACAGCACTTTCAACCGTTACGCTTGCACCGATAGGTCGGCTTTGCTCAATTTTATCTGTTACTTCATCAATAAGGCTTGATTCTGCAACGCCACCGTTTGAGTTGATAATTATTACCTTTACAGTACCTGCTCCATTCCACAGTGGTAAAACCTTAACGTCACCAACACCAACCGCCTCTTTAGCCCAGTTAATATAATGATACTTATTGCCGCTTGAAACGGGTGCTGACACCTTATCAAAATACCTACTTCTCAGTTCATCATCCGTTTCGGCATCATATCCACCTGTTAGTGCCTCGGAGTTAATTACAGCGGTTATGCCTGATAAAGTGACCGGAAATGTCTTAATGCTACCAGTAGGAACATTGCCAACAGAGCCAGCAGTATCACACTGAACATTAACAGATATACTTCCACCCTCTGGTATTGTTCTACTTTCAAGGCAGGTGAATATATGGGTTTCAGATGAAACCTTATCACCAATATTTATTACAGCATTTGCATTTCCTATAATGGTTACAACCCCTTTTGCATAGGTAGCTGACTTCCTTATCAGACCTTGCTCTGCTACCTTTTTATCCAAATACGAACCCAAAGCAGTTGTTGCAAAGCCATTTAGCAGTATACCTTCAAGCTTTGTATATATCTGCTCAAGCTCAATAGCCAGTGGCTGTTGCGTATCAAAGAAAAAAGATCCTGCGGTCTTATCGTATTCGTTGCTTATTTGCTCCAACAGCCTTTGCAGTATCTGTTCCTTACTATCCCCCATTTAAATCCACCCCACTTTCAACCATTGTGCCATCTTTTAGCACCACTGTAAATTCTGCTGTTACTCCTGATATTTCCCTTGTTAAAACAAAATTGCTTACACCGCTTATATGAGGGTGCTGAAGCAATGCATCTTCAATCTCACGCTTAATCTCACTTTCTACAAAGGCAATATTGTAGTTTGTGCCGATAATTAGATCTTCAATACTTGTGCCGTAAGATAAACCTTCAAATACAGCATATCTGCCGTTTTCGGTGCGTAGGATTTTTTCAACCCATACCTTGATAGCGGTTGTATTATCGGCAATAACCAGTCTGCCGTCATTTACAACAAAGTCTCCCTTTGAAAAGTCAAACAAAAAAGACTTGCCCATTTGCACGGCTGTATTATCTACAACGGTTGCATTTGGCAAGTCCTGAATCTGTGGAAACATATTATTGAATCACCGTCCCTATTACTATAAATCTCTGCCCATCAGCATAAGGCAATAATATAACCTCTTTACCTATATCGCTGTATTCCTCGTTGTGTTGTAATGCTACGCACATCGTAAGATGAGAGCTGTCAAGAATTATTTTATCGCCAACTCGAACTTTTATAATCGGCAGTTCAATAATTCTGCCAAACAAGGGGCTGTAATCACCTTTATTTTCTCTGTCTTTTAACATTTTTGCAAGTTCTAACATACCGTTCATCGAATCAACTCCATCAAAAAAAGACGAAACCAGAAGTGAATCGTCTTGATTATTCGTGCTATATTCTATTCAGTAAATTGGAATTTATCTCTCCCGTTTCAGATAAACCATATCAACAAGCTGTTTCCCATCTTCAAACATTGGATGGTCATAGTTATCTGTAAAAAAGTTTTTTATTCGATGTGATTCCGTAAAACCACATTTATTATAAAAAGTAAGTGCAGAAGGAACGTCGCCCGTTCCGACAAGCATGGTTTTACAATCAGTGTAATGAGAGAACAAAAACTCTATCAGAATTTTCCCATAGCCTTTTCGCTGGCAATCAGGCTTAACCGCAATGTTCTTAATTTCATAAATGCCATCGGTTTCTTTTACAACAACGCATTCGGCTTTTATCCCATTGTTATCCAGTATAAACATTTCGCCGCGTTCAAGGTATTTATCTATCATATTTTCCTGTTCATCTGCCAGCAACAACAGGTCAATATATTCTTTTTTGATTCCTGAAACTTTTTTGATATCCACAAAACATACACCTCTAAATCAAATTTGTATATTATTAAATTCTACCATAAAGTCTTCAATTTGTCTATTGATATACTATCCATATTTTCTCAAATTCAATTTAATACAATGCACACCGTTCTTGATACTGTGGCTACTTCCTTCAATAATATAATCAGCATCATCAACCGTTATCATATAACCCGCTCTTGTATAACTATCCATAGCCTCGATTATCTCAAAACTAAACTGTTCCTTTATTTTTGACAGCTCATTCAGCTTATCTTGTGCAACTGTATTGGCATTTTCTTTATCGGGGTCTATTTTAACTACATCTTGTAACAACCCATATTTTTGTATAAGTTCCTCATTGCGAGCCAACTTCTTAACAGAAAACACATCGTCCTTTTCGGTAATAATTTTTATACTGTTTTTCATATCTTCAATTGATTTGGAGTTCGAAACATTTCCTCTTAAATCAGGCGAGTATATAAGCTGTGTGTTATGGCCTGAGAGCCTAAACTCAGGATACGCATAAATACTTCCTATCTTATACACTCTCAGTCCCTTAGGTGTCACATCAAAGTTATATCCGCCACCACACAGCTCTAATATATCATTTAATATTTCCGAAATGGTTTTATCAAAATATATTTTTGTAATCTCTGTTTTTAGCTGTGGAATGCTGTCAATATCAATATTAAAATCACTGCATATCTTGCGTATTGCCTTGTATGCAGGCATAGAATTAAACTGATAAGTTTCCTTTGATTTATTAAGATACCAACCGAAATCACAAACAGTGTATTTATTTACTTTTAAATCACCATCATCTACAGTAATAATGATACCTCTGAATATTTCAGTATTTGTAACAAGCCGAATTATACTTCCAAGCTGCGGAGTATATAAATTCATATATGCTGCATCTGTTTTGGCTACTTCAAATGACATTGTAGTGGCAAGCTCTGCTATGGTGTTCTGCCATGTCAGACCACCCGTATAATTTGTTATCTCTATATTATCTGCATAAAGATTCATATCAATTTCACCTCACCGAGGGTTAATGAATAGTAAAGATCACCATCTTTTTTTATCGTATATTCAAAATTCTCAACACTTACCGCCATATTTATCGGCGTTTCCGTTATTATAAGCCTTATGGGCAGTTTTTGCAGTATCCAGGTATCGATAATATAAACATATTCAAATCCTTTATATGTTCTGTCCCTTAAAAACGGATAATCACGGACTGGAAAGAATGAATTGATGGTAATACCCTTCAGACCAGGCGAGCCTATCAGCTTTAAATCACCCTGAGTGACGGTTTCAAATACCTCGTTTTTCTGTGGCTTTGAAACCGTAAATTCAGCAGGCACTACGGGCAACTGCAAAACCTGCTGTCTGTTATTTGTTGAAAGAAACACGTCCATAAAATACCCCCCTATAGGTTTGAAAGAGCTAATTTAAGTCTTGGAACAACCTCATTTATAATCTCCTCTGCACTTTTTCCGTCAGCATATACATTTATAGTTATATTATTTGTATTCCCTGCTTTATTAAGGGGTGTAACCTTTGCACCTGCATTAAGGCTTAATATCTCCGGACCTTTTTCACCAACAATAACAGAACCTGCCCTGCGGATAATACCACCCTGTGCAAGCAAGGGTATCTGTGGAACGGGGATATGCGGTATGGCGGGGATTCCAATATGACCACTGATAGAATTTACACCGTCAATCAACCCGTTTATACCTCCAATGTACTTGCTTATCAACCAATTTATCCCACTAATAATGATATTAACAAACCCCTTAAATCCGCCGCCAAACTCGTC